>OIYH01000154.1_pt1 | contig 59641 bp, 62 predicted proteins | sample 1587911 | NCBI WGS metagenome assembly OIYH01 (sample SAMN03283252) | human gut metagenome | biome: human-associated habitat; material: feces | host: Homo sapiens | place: USA | collected 2013
CCTGATTGGTAAAAAGATAAGAAGCTGTATCGTTCCTGCAGTATCCAGGCATCTTAGGTTTCCCTGTATAACCAGAAGGATCTTTCTTGTACTTCTTTAAAGAGGCAAGCCAGCCTTTGAAATCTGTACAGACCTGTCTGATGGCATGCTGTGCAGTCTGCATAGGAAGCCCAGAAAAGAAATCAGGATTATTTGTAATACGCATAAGACTCTGCAATATGCCATAACCAAGCACATAGTAAGACTTCTGACCTTTAAGAAGTGCAAGTTCGCCTTGAACTTCTTTCTCGTTAGCTGTCAAAGCAGTCTTGTTGTGTGCAGTAAAGGCATTACGACCGCGAAACAATGCAGCATTATGAAGACACTTTGCCTTGTGAGCAAAGTCATCCAGATATGCATACAGCTCATGATTTTCGGTTACATAAATCCTGTCAGTTCTGTACATGAATGAGTCCTTTTTACTCATATATTATATCATATATAAAGTACAAAATATGGCTTATTTATGCGAAAATATATTGTTTCATAATGGCACAGAAATCAAAAGAATAGAGGAGTACATCAGTTAACAGCAACGCTGAATTTACCACCGCCCTATGAGGACGCGTGCTCTTCTAAAATGCTAATAGAAACCTGTTCTGCAACCCATTGGTCCAAAATAAACAACACGTTCTTTCATTGTTGGATGATTTCTTAGGAATGTAGCACCAAGATGTTCAATTGTATGAACTTCTGCAGTAGACATGACAGGTTCTTTATTTTGGTAAACCTTAAGTCAAATGTTGTCAGTACTTCTTCACCAGCATAATCTTTACGGCTGACGTAAACACCTGGTTCAAGTAGTAAATGATTGATTGTAAAACTAGCAATTCTTTCCATAATCAAATAATACCTCTTCTTTTATTCTCTTTTACTAATAATGTCATCCCTATTGTTTTTGCATCATGAATTTCACCCTTAACGATCATATCTGTAATTTCATCCAATGTATATTTATATACATTAATATTTTCATCACTGTCTAAATGCTGACCTTTATATGCACCTTTTTTTGCATAGTACATACCAATTGTTTCACTATCATACGCAGGTGTTGGATACATCAAGCCAAGATACTTCCATTCACTACCTTCATATCCAACTTCTTCCACGATTTCTCTTTTTGCGGTATTGAGATCATTTTCTCCTGCCTCTCTTTTGCCTGCAGGATATTCAAGTGTAACTTCAGATTGTGCATAACGGTATTGTTTTACAAAAAAGAACTTTCCATCTTCATCTTCTAATGCAATACCAACACCACCTGGATGTTCAACCACAACACGATCAACGATTTGTCCATCATCAGTTTGTGCTTTATCTTCTCTCAAATTAACGACATTACCTTCATATACATAGCTTTTCGCAAGTGTTTTTTCTTCCATATCATTTTTCCTTTGCCTATAATTATAACAAATCAAGGAGAAACTTTAGTATGAATCAAAAAGTTTATTTTGCGGGCAGTATTCGCGGAGGACAAGATGATATTCAGCTATATCACGATATGATTGAATACATTAAGAAAACAGATATCGTTTTAACAGAACATATTGGAGATATGACACGTTCCATTTCTGAACAATCTAGAAGTGAAGATGCTTTGATTTATGATCAAGATACTTCATGGCTTAGAGAATGTGATTTAGTGATTGCGGAATGTACGCACCCTTCTTTAGGCGTTGGCTATGAAATGGCTTATGCTGAGAAATTTAATAAGCCTGTGTATATCTTCTATCAAAATGAAAGAACTAAACTTTCCGCAATGTTAAAAGGAGATCCATACTTTCATATTGATACATATACTTCCAAAGAAGAATTATTCCAGAAATTAGATGCAATTCTTAAAGCATTTTAACTTTTGGAGTTATAAAAAGATAAAATAGCTATATAAGGCATAAGTATGCACTTTATAGCTATTTTTTGTTTTGTGTGTGATTATCGTAATATCAGTTCAATTCTTTCTTCATCGCATTATATCCAATGACAACTGTCCATACATATGCACATGTCTTAGGAATCATCAGCATGCCAATCATTGGAATTGCATCCGCCCACAGTACTACTGGAATGTAGAAACCAAAGCTTAATACAATTGTCATCCACATCCATTTGAATGCTATATCGTTGTTTTGCTTAGCACTGGTGTAGAACAATACAATTGTGATCAGACCAATAACTGCGAATGGAATATTTCTATAGATTCCCCAGCTGCGTGGAGCATCTGCACTGAGCCAGTTATTCTGCGGCATCATGCATAATGCAATACGAATTGCGGCAAACAGATATACTGCGATAGTCAGATTCTTCTGTCCCTTGATTTCATATCTTTCACGCCATACATAGTAGAGAAGAACATAGAAAAGTGTCATTGTTACGGAAGTAATCCATTTTCCTAGTCCAAGAGCAACTGTAAAGTTTTCTAAACCAGTTGTACATAATGCAATCATACGCGGAATTAAATGGAAGGAATCTCCTGCACCTAGAACAATTGCCATCCATCCAAACAGTTTAAACTGACGGCTGTTCTTGCTTGATTTAACCATACGAATACCAATCGTAATTACGGATACCAGATAACATACATCAAAGAGTGTTTCAATTATTGCCTGCATAAATTTCTCCTTTTATATTGAACACTGTTCATTTTAGTTCAAAATAGAATCCCATACATAGATGGGATCAATATACTGTTCTGCGTACTACTTCACATACTGCAGATGAATCAAAGTCTTGTTTCAATAAAGCAGAAAGAATCAAAGAAAATAATATTCCTGAAAACTTCTCTGCAGTGAATTCATCTGTAAATGCATCTTTGCGTACTTTTGAATCATTTTTCAAGACACCACAGATACCATCAAGGATATGCTGCCACGCGTGATGCATACGATGAATACCGTCAGATTTATCTTCCTTCATATAGCTGATGGAATGTAATGTGAAGAATCCTGGATATTTTTCATTTCCATATGCCATTCTTTGATAAATCCACTGCACACAGCTTTGGATATCTTGAAATACAGAATCATCTTCTGGTGTATGAAAGATTTCATTCCACACACTTTCAATTGTAGCGCCAACTAGATCTGTTTTTGAATCAAAGTAGTTATAGATAGATCCAACAGAAACGTTGCAAGCTGATGCAACAGATCGAATGCTTACCGCGGACCATCCTTTCTTTTGAATCAATTCACGACTTGTCTGTAGGATTTCTTCTTTTGACGTTACAACTTTATTCATAATCACCCCGAGCTGAACATTGTTCATTTATAGTATATGCATATTATTTTATATGTCCAGTATTTTTATATTTTATTTCTGAATATAAATATACGCAAACAAGTATGCATTCAGATATTAAAAAAATGTAAGTCAGATGACCTACACTTTTAGTTTCATTTGTTTTTTTACATCCTTGATATAAGAATTACATTCAAAACTGATGAGTAATTCAATTAACATCAAACACCAGATAATTGGTTCACACCAGATAACAGCATTATACTGGAACACAGGAATCAAAAACATTGTAAATAATATCTTGCCAACACATTCAATCACAGATGAAAATAAAGGCAGGATTTTTGAACCAAGTCCTTGTAAAGCAAATCTTGTCTGCATGAGCATACCTAATACCGCATAGAATGGACCAACAACATATAAGAACTTTGAACCATTTCCTATAATTGTTGGATCATTACTTCCAGAAATCAAATGAATTAGACTAGGTGCACCAAACCAGAGAATCAAAGAACAAACTGCCGCAAATACAACATCAAATAGATAAGCATCCTTCATTGCACGTAAGATTCTTTCACCTTGATTACTACCCTTATTCTGTCCAATAAATGTAGATAAGGCAACACCAATAGAAATAAACGGAAGATTCATTAATGCATATACTTTTCTAGCCGCAACGTGACCTGCAATAATCTTCGTTCCTAAACCATTAATACCGGACTGTAAGATAATACTGCCAACAGATACAATAGATCCCATTAGTGCCATTGCATATCCCTGTCCTGCCAGGTCTTTCATCATTTCACTATCCCATGCAAAGTCTTCTTTTTGTGGAACCACTTCTTTCACTTTTGTGATCATATAAATGATACAAAGCACTGCACTGATTCCCTGGGAAATAACAGTTGCAATTGCTGCACCTGCAACGCCCATATTGAGCCATGCCATACATGCATAGTCTAAAAAGATATTCAATATTGAAGAAAACACCAGGAATACAAGTGGCATAAAAGAGTTGCCAATCGATCTTAAAATACCGGAGCAAAGATTATAGGCAAACATTACAAATACAAAGTAGCCAATCACGGAAATATAAGCCAATGCCTGATCCATGATTTCCTGCGGTGTGTCAATTAATACAAGCAATGGCTTTAATAAAAACATGGATAAGATTGTTAATATTAACGTTGTGAAAATACCAATTTCAATGGATCCAGCAACTGCTTTTTTCATCTTATGTGTTTCACCAGAACCAAACGCTCTAGCAATTACAATTGAAAAACCAGCACCTAAACTCATCGAAAAACCAACAAGCAATTCAAAGATAGAAGCAGTCGCACCCACTGCTGCCAATGAATTTTCTCCAAGAACATGTCCAACGATTGCCGTATCTACTGCGTTATACAATTGCTGGAAACAGTTTGAAATAAAAATAGGAATCATGAAAATAATCAGATTCTTCAAGATAGGTCCATGTAATAAATCTACAGAACCTTTTACACTTTCTTTACGCATTTTTCACCCCTCAATTCTTTACAATTATAATTTGTGGTCAAACTTAAAGCAATGCTCTTTGAATGCGTTTTCAATTTGTATAAAATAGATATTGAAAGGATGGGAAAATATATATGGCATTTCCAAAAAGTTTTTTATGGGGTGGCGCTGTCGCAGCAAATCAGTGCGAAGGTGCTTATCTTACAGATGGCAAAGGATTATCCTGCGCCGATATGTTAAAAGGAGGTAACGTTTCTACACCTAGAATGTTCTCTCCTGTGATTGAAGAAGGTGTTTATTATCCTTCTCATGAAGCAATTGATTTTTATCATCACTTCAAAGAAGACATCGCATTATTTGCAGAAATGGGATGGACTGTATTCAGACTATCTATCAACTGGTCTAGAATTTATCCAAATGGTGATGATGAACAGCCAAATGAAGCTGGCTTAAAATTCTATGATGAAGTATTTGATGAATGTAAGAAATATGGTATTGAACCATTAGTTACATTATCACACTATGAAATTCCTTGGGGAATTGTTACAAAGTATCATGGCTTTGCTGACCGTAGAGTCATTGATTTGTTTGTTAAATACGCTACAACTTGTTTTGAAAGATATAAAGATAAAGTTAAGTACTGGCTCACATTTAATGAAATCAACTGTGGCTTAATGCCTGGTGGTGGTGCATATAATGGCGTTGGCTATGTATGTCAGGAAGATCTAGATAATACGGCACAGCGTCCAGTTGATCAGCTCATTGATAACCCTCAGAAGCGTTTTGAAGCATTGCACAATGAATTTGTTGCAAGTGCTAAAACTGTTATTGAAGGACATAAGATCAATCCTGATTTCATGATTGGTTTAATGATTGCTCATATGTCTTCTTATGGTTTAACACCAGATCCAAAGGATCAGTTCTTAAACTTACAGTCAGATGACCGTATGAATAACTTCTGTGGTGATGTTATGGTAAGAGGTGAATACCCATTCTTTGCGGAATCATTCATGAAAGAACAAGGTGTTACTGATACATCTTTCATGGATAATGAAGAAGATAAGAAAATCTTAAAAGAAGGTGTTGTTGACATGTACACTTTCTCTTACTACATGACAAACTGTGTAACAACACATGAAGATGAAAAGGCAAAGGGCAATGTATTCTTAGGATGCAAGAATCCATATCTTGAAGCAACTCCATGGGGATGGCAGATTGACCCACTTGGACTACGTTATACATTAAATGAACTTGCTGGAAGATATCCAAACGTACCATTGATGATCGTTGAAAATGGTATGGGCATGATTGATAAGGTTGAAGAAGATGGTTCTATCCATGACTCTTATAGAATTGATTACTTAAGAGATCATGTAAAGGCTATGAAAGATGCCATTGAAAAGGATCATGTAAACTTAATTGGTTATACAACTTGGGGTCCAATTGATCTTGTATCTGCAGGTACAGGTGAAATGTATAAGAGATATGGTTTCATCTTTGTTAATAGGCATGATGATGGAACTGGTGACTTCTCTAGAAGTAGAAAAGACTCCTTCTTCTGGTATAAGAAGTGTATTGCTTCCCAGGGTGAAGATTTAGACTAATTGATTCTCTATTGAAAAGGGACTTCGAATGAAGCCCCTTTTTATGATGATGACGATGAAGCTGATGCATTGCTGCTGGCATTTCGATCTCTTATCATATGTTGTAATGCAACCACAATTGTAATGATTTCTTTTTCTTTGGACACATCATAAATATCAATAGAATATTTATCATGAAGTGAGAATGCTTTTTGGCATACATAAGCAATCGGCTGATCATTCTCATCACGCAATAAGAAATTCAATCTTAAAACATTACCCGTTATCTTCCATCCTAATCCTTCAATATTTGTAATATCTTTCATTAGATGAAATAATTCATTGCTTAATTCAAAACGCATCCCATCATGCATTGCAATATAATGTCTTCCATGGAAAGAAAACATCTTTCTCGTGATATTAGATATTTCATTTCCTTGTGCATCAAACACTGTTGTATCATCTACAAAAGAAAGAAACTTACTATTGGAATAATAAACAACCTGATCTTTTTCATCTGTTACTTCTGTTGCCTGATGAAATGAAAATACCTCAGTAGAAATAAATAAACTCTTTGCTGGTTTCCCATACATTTCCTGTACTTCAATATTGCTGGAATCATTATGATCATGATAGTGAGAAAATAAATTCATACATACCATCATACATATCATGATAATAACAAACAACAAGACAATACCTGTATCCATAGGAAGTTCTCCTTTTATCAATACTGATAATAATTTTTCGCAACAATTACTTTTTCTTTAACGACCTGTTTTCCTAATGCAAATACATCCGTTACATTCAAATCAGTATCTAAGAGTACAATATCCGCATCTTTTCCTTTTTCGATACTTCCCTTTTGTTTTAAAAGTAATGCATCCGCAACATTCTTGGTAATGATAGAAATCGCTGTAGAAATATCTACATGTTCTTCTAGAATCAATGAACGGATAGATGCATATAATGTTTCCATTTTACCAACACCCATACCAACGATATTTAATTTTTCATCCCAGATTGGAAATGATCCATTTGCATCTGATGATAATGTAATCTGCTTCAATGGAACGCTCTCTAATGTTTTCTTTAGTAAAGATGGTGTTTTTTCATCTGCTGTAAAATCAATATATCCACCCTTCGAAGCAAAAGCTAATGCATCTTCATATTGGTTCGCAACATGTGTTGGTCTGAATTGTGTAATCGGAATATCCGTTTCCTCTACGATTTCCAGGATTTTCTTATATCCATCTTTTCCTTTTCCAGTATGCATATGAACAACACCAGGTTTATTCGCAAGCAATCCTGCAGTTCTGCATTCCGTTGCCATTCTAGCAAGTTCCTGCTTTAAAGGAGCACTAGAACGATGATCACTGATTGCAACCTTTACACCAATGATTTCATCAATAAATGCAATATCTTTTCCAATAGAACCGGTTAGAGTTGTTGTAGGAATTGCATAGGAACCTGTTAAACAATAGGCACTCATCCCTTGTTCTCTCAATGCTTTTGTTTTTGCAACCAATTGTTCAATAGATTTCACATGTGCATCTGTACCAAGAAGACCAACGACTGTTGTTACTCCATACTGGATACAGTCTGTCATCTGGATTTCACGTATCAAGGAAGAAAAACCATTTTCTCCCCCGCCACCAATAATATGTACATGCTGATCAATAAACCCAGGAATCAAATACTTCTCGCTCGCATCAATTTCTTCATGATCATATGAAAATACGAGATTTGGCTGTATATCAATCATTTTATCGTTACAGATCAATACATCCTGGATTCCTGCATCTTCAGGTGCATATACATGTGCATTTCTAATTACTTTAAATTCATTCATAATTTTTCACTTCAAAAGATCTTCACATCTTTCTACAAAAATAGATTCACTTTCACTCTTATAAATTCCAGCTTTTAGCTGAAAGCATGTTTTTTCTTTTTCTAAACTTTTGGATTTGTTCTCCGCAACAATCGATTTCTTTTCAAAATCATAGATACGATCTACAAGCAGCGTTACACAAGAAACAAGTGAACACGAAACAGAAGCAATCAATATTCCTAAATTGATTCCTGTAGATGCACCAACTGCTAATACACCAGCAGCACACGCACTTAAAGCAATTCCTGTAATTGTCAGAATATTATGTGTATTTTCATAACTCACTGCTTTTGTGTGAGAAGACTTAATCTCTTTTTCAATCTTATCTGTAATGTATGTATCTATGTTCATATGTTATTTATTCTTCTCTGGAAGGTAGAAAATCTGTTCTCCATCCTTGGATAATTGATAGTTGCCTCTTGCATAAGATTCAACATAGTCAGGATCCTGCAGCTTTTCTTTCTGTTGTGTGAGATATGTATTCTCGTCTTTTACTTCTTGCAGCTTTGCCTGCACTTCAGCCAGCTGCTGATGCAATTTCACAGTTGTCATACACTCAATAACAACTGTATAAATCATGTAAATAGAAACAGGTATTAAAACAACAGTCATTACTTTGCGAAAAATAGAATATGAATTCTTTTTAATTTTTTTCTTTAATTTCTTTGCCATATACTACTCGTTCCTTTCTTCTTTCTCTACAAATGATTGCGATACAATTTCATACATATCAGAAGCTTCCTGCTTCTTCTTTACTTCCTGAATCGATAAAACACGAACTTCCATTTTACGGCTTCCAAATGTTACGCCAACAATATCCCCAACCAGTACTTCATGAGATGGTTTTACAACTTTACCGTTGATTTCAATTCTTTGATTCAATGCCAGTTCTTTTGATACTGTTCTTCTTTTTAATATTCTTGATACTTTTAAAAATTTATCGATTCTCATGTACAGATTCCTTTGCCTTTTCAATGCATTCTACAGCCATTTTCAAATCATTTTTACCCTTTGGCAGTAACACTATAATACACTGATTTGCATATCGAATTGTGATATCTTTTGAAATTTTAGTGAAAGATTCAAATAATTTCACACCATCAACATGTTGCGAATATAAAGAAGAGAATGTAATTTCCATTTGATTCTTTACTTCTCGATAAGATTGCACAATTGCCTCTTTCAATGCAATATCTAACTCTTTCTTTTCAAATAAAGATCTGACTTCCTTTGGAAGCTTTCCATACTGATCTTCAATTTCACTGCGATATGCTTTTAATTGTTCCTTGCTATCTAGTTTATCTAGCTTTTGATACATATCCAGTTTATCAAAATCATCATTTGTAAACCCATTTGGAATATAGCTGGATTTTGAAATACTAGGATTTGGTTTTACTTCTTCATGGACAATTTCTTTTCCACTCTTTTTGGCTTCAATTGCTTCTTCCAGCATCTCAATATACATATCAATACCAACCGTATCAATAAAACCTGATTGAGATGGTCCTAATAGATCTCCTGCACCTCGAATTGTTAAATCTCGCATCGCAATCTTATAGCCTGAACCAAGAGATGCAAATTCTTTGACTGCAGTTAATCTCTTTTGCGCGATTTCTGTTAATTGACGTCGTTCTGGAATCATTAAATATGCATAGGCAAGTCGATCACTTCTGCCAACTCTTCCCTTGATCTGATAGATTTGTGCTAAACCAAAGTTTTGTGCATCTTCAATCAGAATTGTATTTGCATTTGGAACATCAATTCCATTTTCAACGATTGTTGTACAGACAAGAACATCAATTTCATGTTGGTTAAATTGAAGCATAATATCTTCTATTTCTTCTCTTCCCATCTGTCCATGAACACAGCCAATTCTTGCTTCTGGGAGTAAGTGCTGCAGCTTTCTGACACGGTTATATATTTGTTCGATGTTGTTATATAAATAGAAAACCTGTCCATTTCGACTCAATTCTTTTTCAATCGCATTCTGAATTAATCCATCATTCTTTTCAACAACATATGTCTGAACAGAATAACGATTCATTGGAGGTGTTTCTAATTGAGACAATTGACGAATTCCAACAAGAGACATCTGTAATGTACGTGGAATTGGCGTTGCACTGAGTGTCAATACATCAATTCCATTTTTCATTTCCTTGATTCTTTCTTTATGTTCCACACCAAAACGCTGTTCTTCATCAATGATTAGAAGACCAAGATCTTTAAACTTGATATCTTTACTTAATAAACGATGTGTTCCAATAACAATATCAACTCTGCCTTCTTCAAGATCTTTTAACGTTTTCTTCACTTCACTTTGTGATACAAAACGATTCAATACACGTATTTCAACAGGATATCCTTTATATCGCTTTGTAAATGTCTTGTAGTGCTGTTCTGCCAGGATTGTTGTTGGACATAGCATTGCAACCTGTTTGTTATCACTGACAGCTTTAAAAGAAGCAATAACAGATACTTCTGTTTTACCAAAACCAACATCACCGCATACAAGTCGATCCATTGGTTTATCACTTTCCATATCTTTTTTAATATCTTCCACTGCTTTTTTCTGATCTGGTGTTAATTCAAACATAAACGCATCTTCAAAAATTTTCTGATCAGGTGTATCTTTTGAAAATGCATGACCAATATGTGTTTCTCTATTTGCATATAAAGAAATTAAACGATCCGCAATATGTGCAACGTTTTCCTGTAATCTCTTTTTTGTCTTTTCCCAATCCCCACTGCCAAGTTTATTCAATCTAGGAACAACACCTTCACGAGATACAAACTTACGTACAAGTTTGAACTGTTCTAATGGAACAAGTAATTCTGCATTTCCACGATATACAACTTTAATAAAATCTCTTTTTACACCTTGGAATTCTCTTGTTTCAATTCCTACGTACTGTCCTACACCATACGTTGCATGAACGATATAGTCTCCTGGTGAAAGATCTTCATAGTGATGCAGAACTTCAGCATTTCTAAACTTATTTTCATATCTTCCACGATGGTGATGAATTTCAAAGATTTCACTTGCTGTATAGACATGAAAATGATCCCCTATCTGAAATCCTTGCATATAGTCTGCAAGATAAATATTGATACCATCTTTGATTTCACTTTCAGCATCAATCATCTGATATGGAATATGTTCTTCCATACATGTATGAATGACTCGTTCAATTTCTTTTTCATTTAAAGCCAATACATTCTTTTCTGGTGTATTGATCATCTTTAAGCGAACATCTAATGTTTCATTTGGAATATTTACTTCATGAATATTAGAAATATTATCTATGAATGGATCTTCTTTGATTCTTTTACAATCTAATGCAATTCTAGAATATTCATGAAATAAAGAATACTTTGGAAGCATCTTCCCTTCCTGAACCATTTCTTGCACATATTGTATAGAATCTTCTAAGAAATGTTTAATAGAAGCAGTTACTTCAGATGGATCTGAAAGAATGATGACTGGTGTATCCATATATTCCCATATTCCACTTGCATGATCTAATAAAGCAGTATATGGGTACATTCTTTTTTCAAAAATATGATTTTCCAGTGCATCTAAATCTGCTTCAATTTCAGCATTTGCATTATTTTTTAATAAAGTAGCTGCTTTCGTTTTGATTTCTTCAATTTCTGCATCTGTAAAAAGTACATCTGATGCTGGAACAATCTTAACTTCTTTTACCTGCTTGATTGTTTTTTGACTGCCTTCATCAAAGAAACGAATACTGTCAATTTCAGTATCAAAAAATTCAATACGAATTGGATGATCATAGTTAATGGAATATACATCAACAATTCCACCTCTAGCCGCAAAAGAAAGTGGCTGATCGACATGGGAAGTTTGAGAATAGCCTCCATGAATCAATTTCATTTTCAATTGATCCATATCCATTTCTTCCCCCACTTTAATATTGATAATACAGTCATTAAAATTTTCAGAAGATGGCAGAAAACGAAGTAAAGCACTTGGACAAGTCACAACGACCTGATGTGGATTTTCCAGTAAAGAAGACATTGTTTCAACTTTGATTGCACTCATTTCAGGAGAGGAAGCAATTGCTTCTACACGTAATGACTCATCCGACGCAAAAAGAGCACATTCATCATCTTCGAGGAAAGAAGAAATTCTTTCATATAGAAGCTGTGCTTGATACAAATTCTTTTTTACCACAAGAATAGATCTTGGTCGATGCTTGTATGAAGTTGCAATGACAAGAGCTTCCTGGATCGTGGAAGTTAATGGCAGATTAGATAGATTTTTATCTAACAATGATACTGCCGGATTATCTTCTAACTGTTTTAAAAGCCATTGAGGCATTTTATTGTTTGACATATTACTTTTTAATATTGTACTGATTCATGACTTTATCCATAGGCTGTGTAATCCATGCATATGCCGCATCTGCACTATTCTGCAGTGCATTGTCAAAATCAGCTTTTTCACTTTTTGGAACTGGAGATAATACCCAGTCAGGTACTAAATTATGATTTCCTTTATCAGAATGTCCTACACCAATACGAATTCTAGGAATATCTGTTGTACCTACATGTGCAATAATAGATTTCATTCCTTTTTGACCACCTGCTGATCCATTCTTACGAATTCTTACAGATCCTGTAGGCAAATCCATATCATCATGCATAACTAGAATATCTGATGGGTCAATATGATAATAATTTACAGCCTGAATGACCGCATTTCCTGATTCATTCATATATGTGAGTGGTTTCATCAACAATACAGATTCACCATCCACTTTAATATTTGCAATCAATGCATTCCATTTTTTTGTTGTGGAAGCAACATTACATTTATCTAAAAGACGATCCATAGCTAAAAAGCCAGAATTATGTCTTGTATTTTCATATTCTTTTCCAGGATTTCCCAAACCTACAATTAATTTCATTGATCCTCCTCTTTTTCTTCGATGTTATCAAATTCCTCTTCTTCTACTGGAGCACTCACTTCTAGACCAAGCTGTTTCATCCATCTTTCACCAATACCACTCTTCGCAAAGTTTTCCAGCATTGGTTTACATTCCTCATACTTTTCAGTTTGATCATTTTCTTTATAGATGACTGCTGCTGTTGCATTTGCAATGCTCTTATATAAACCAATTAAAGATTTGGAGTATTGATATTGACTATAATCACCAGCTAATAAAGATTCATAGAAAGCTAATCCCTGATCACCTTCTTTTTCATAGAATTGATTAATAGCTTCAGCTTCTACGCGTACAAGCTGATTTTTTAAAATATCTTTATACTGTTCCATCTTTTCATTCAGCTTTCTTCTATAGTCAGGCTTTCCATCTTTTTCAAGAATATTTGGAATTCCTAAATATAAATAAAAGAATGCATCTTCATTTTCTGTAATTTTTACAGAACCATCTTTTTCATGTGTCATCATTCGATCTACATCAATAGAATTCATTACTTCATCAAATTCTTCAAATTCATTATGAAAAGCTAACCCCCAAAGATGAATAACTCTTCCCTTATTTAAAAATTCATTATCATCCTTCATTTCTTCTTCAAACTGCTTCATATTTTCAAAGAATTCTTCTTTATCACCAACAGAATTAACTACATCAATTAATTTTTTACTTTTATTTGTTCTTTTACTCATTAGAAACATTCTAACGATCATTAATACTAAGATAAGATAAATAATAATTTGCATTTTTTTCACCTCTTCGTAAATTATACAAAACTTAGCTTTAAATTATAGCGCATTTTCCTTCAAAATCTGAAAATCTTGTGAAATGATTTCTCTTTTTCTTGTTTTCCATATAAAATAGTTTTATGGCAAATAAAGAAGATACATTTGAAAAAGAATTACAAAATATAAAAATTGAAAGTAAAAAAGCACCATTTCCTGATATTGATTTTGAATTAGAGAATGGAAAAGATGATAATACAATAAATGATAAGATCGTTAGACCGAATACTTCTACATCATTATTTGATAATATTCCTGATTCAAAAGAATTGATGGAAGAAAAGAAAGTTGATGATGTTTTTAGAGAATTGGAAAAAACAGCTGCTGATCTAAAGATTCATGAAGCAATTGAAAAAGAAGAAAAAAAACAGCAAAAATCAAAGAAAAAAACGACGATTATTATCATCCTTTCTGTATTGCTTGTTTTATCCATTTCTTTGTTATTTTTAAGTATGTATGCATACAAAAATAGAGAAGAAATTAAAAAGGCCGCAAAGCCAACACTGGTTCCAACACTTGAACCATCTACTTCTGTTACAGAAAACCAATTACCTGCGGAATTAACGGATTTAAATTCTTTCCAGCTTCTTGTTGATTTCCAGCATGCATTGAGTAAAGATTATGTTCCTGCGAATTTAGCTACACCTTATCTGAACAGTACAACTGATGTCATTCAAGTAAATGCTGAAGCTGGTGAAATGGCGAAACAGATGAAAGCTGCTGCGGAAAGTGAAGGTATTTCACTGACAGTAACAAGTGGATATATGGATTACAAAGAAATCGAAGAACGTGCAATGGATATTATTTCTATGAATGGAGAAGAATATGCAAAGGCAAATGGTTTCCTGGCTGGCTATAATGAACATCAGACTGGTCTCGCACTTGATTTCACAGATGATCCAACAAATATCAATAATACAGTTGCGTTTAAAGATACACCAGCTGGTCAATGGCTATTTGCACATGCACATGAGTATGGATTTATTCAAAGATATCCTGAAGGAAAAGAAAGTATTACAGGTGTTAATTTTGAACCTTGGCATTATAGATATGTCGGTGTAGATGTCGCAAATGCTATCTATAATAAGGGTGTTGAGTTGAATGATCCAAACTATACATTTGAAGAATATTACAGTATTGAAAAATGATATCAAAGAATCTATTAAAATTAGTAGATTCTTTTTCTGTTGTTTATTGACAATTATCTACACAAAAGATATTATTTTATAGCGTTTGTTTTCTATAACATGTAGAAAAATTTATGAATGGAGGTGGCATGAATGAAGAGAACATACCAACCAAGCAAGAAAAAGAACAAAGCCACTCATGGCTTTAGGGCCCGTATGGCAACAGTCGGCGGACGTAAGGTCCTTGCAAGAAGACGTGCTAAGGGAAGAAAGGTCTTATCTGCTTAAACCGCCGACAAGGTGGTTTTTTTTCAATTTTGAGGTTTTCATATGAAAAAAATAAACCGTGTCAAGAAATCTCAAGAATTCCAGGAATTGATTCATACTGGAAAAAAAGTTACAAATCATCAATATGCTTTATACTATCGACCTAAAAAAGAAGAAATGAATCGTATTGGAATTACACTGTCTAAAAAGATAGGAAATGCGGTAGTAAGAAACAAATTGAAAAGACAGGTTCGTATGATGTGTCAGGATTTAATTGACTTTGAAACATGCAAATACGATGCTGTCATTATTGTAAGATTTGGATATAAAGAAAACGATTATCTTACAAATAAAAATAGCTTGGAAAAACTATTTAATAAAGCTACAATGTTGTAGTTAAATGAATAAGGAGAAGGGTAATGAAATTAAGTCCCCGCATTAAAAAAATCTTGAAGTGGTCTTGCCTCATGTTATTTGTGGTTATGACAGTAGGTTGTACCGTTCCAAGAGATGCCAATAACAATATTATTTTAATCACAAACGATACTACATTCTCAAGCATTATGGCTGATGAAAACTGGTTCAGCGCAATCTTCGTATATCCATTAAGTAAGCTGATCAATATTTTAGCTCCTAAGATTACAGTTGGTGGAGCTATCATCGCAATTACAATCTTAGTTAATGGTATTGTTGCTTTAGCTACTTATAAATCAACAATTGCGACACAACAGATGCAATTGATCCAGCCTGAACTTGAAAAGATTCAGCGTAAATATGAAGGAAGAGATGATGATACTTCTAAGATGCGTCAAGCTGCTGAAATGCAGGCACTATACAAGAAGTACAATATTTCTCCAACTGGTACATTATTAGTTACATTTATTCAGTTCCCAATCTTAATGGCTATGTATATGGCTGTTCAGAGAAGTGAAGCTGTTCAAACTGGTTCATTCTTAGGAATGAAGATGGATTCTACTCCATTAACAGGTATCCAGGGTGCATTCAAGGGTGATGCAATTGGATGGATGTATTTATTGCTATTTATCTTCATGGCTGTATGTCAGTTCTTATCAATGAAGCTTCCTCAGATGATTCAGAAGAAGAAGGCTGAAGCTGAAGCAGCAAAACATCATAGAAGACCTGATATTCCTGAAAACAAGTCAATGAAGTTCATGCAGATCTATATGATGGCAATGATCATGATGTTTGGTTTGGTGTGGCCAAGTGCTATGGCTCTATACTGGGCTATTAACTCATTGGTTAATATTATTAAGACTTTAGTTGTTCAAAAGATTATTGATAAAAACAATGAAAATAAGAAAGGAGCAAGATAATGACTTCTTATTCCGCTAAAACAATTGAAGAAATCTTAGAACAGGCTGCAGAAGAAAAGGGTTGTTCTGTTGAAGATCTCTCATACACAATCTTAGAAGAAAAAGATGGTGTATTAGGTATTGGTAAATCTATTACAGCGAATGTATTTTCAATGGAAGATGTAAAGGAATTTATCTTTGATTATCTTGGAGACTTCTTTACTGGTATTGATTTAGATATTGAAGTTGCATTGGAAGAAAAAAATGATGGATTCATCATTAACTTAAATGCTGATAACAACGCTGTATTGATTGGTAAGATGGGTAAGACATTATCTGCTTTCAATACTGTAGTAAGAGCTGCAGTGAATGCTGAATTCAAGAAGAGAATCGATGTATTGATTGACGTAAATCATTACAAAGATGAACGTTATTACAAATTAAGAGCAATGGGTAAAAGAATTGCCAAGCAGGTTCAAAGATCTCATGTAAATGTAGAACTTGATCCAATGCCTAATGATGAACGTAAAGTGATTCATCAGACATTAAATGACTGGCATAACATTTCTACGGAATCTGAAGGGGAAGGAACAAATAGACATCTTGTTATCAAGTATGTTCCAGATGAAGAACCTGAAGAAATCGAAGATATGTCTGACGATACAATGGGTGAATAAGAAAATGACCACTGTTAGAAAACAGTGGTTTTTTTATGGGCTTGCAAAGCTTTGACGGAAAGATAATGAAAAATATAATAATGACTTAGACAGTCATCATCAATTATGTTTAAATTTTATTTGATAAATATGTTATCATTATTCATGTTAAACTCCTTTTATTTTTTGAACCGGACATTCAAAATCATGAAAAGGGAAAGGTAATATTATCAGTTCTTCTGTGAATAGATATTATTACCTTTTTTTATTATTGTTGCTTAAATTAACGCACATTCTCATTTTTTCCACAATTGTTTATTACTTTTACTGCATTATATGAAGTCTTTTTTTATCAACAATATCGACAATATGTAAAATACATGATATTTATGCTGAAATTCAAAGTTTTAACTAAATTTAAAAAAACAGTTTTCCACAGCTAATCCCCACATTCACAATTGCAGTTTTCCACAATTGTGGAAAACTGTGGAAAACTCATATTTTGTGATAAATAAGCCATTATTTGGTTGCTGATTATTGTGTATTATTTTGAGGCTTTTTCTAATTTTCAACAATTTTCTGATTTTTCCACACTGTGGATTAGTATTCCACAATTAATCAACATTTGAATTTTGTGGGAAATTGTGGAAAAGTCATTATTTCCTTTATTTTATGCATTATTTTACATGTGTGTAAATTGTGGATAAAAAAATTATCCACAATTATTTGTATCTTTTCCACAATTTTAGAATTAGAATATATAGGCTATTAAGAAATATTTTGGAGTTTTTTATATGAATTTTACAAAAGATCAATATCTTTTAGATGTTTGGAATAAAGTTCTTGATTACATGCATACGAATCAGAACGTTGATTCCGAAATTATCAATAACTTTTATAAGCCTTGTTCGCTGCATCAATTAACTACGGACAAAGCAATCTTGGTTGCACCTAATATTATCTCTAAACAGATATTACAAAGTCAGTCAGATGTCATTGTACCTTGTTTTATTGATGTACTTCATTTAGATCATACGATCATTCTTGAAGTCTATCAGGAGCATGAACTACCAGATGAAAAATCGATTCTTACACCTGTTCCTTCATACAACGACATTGATTTTCAATCTATGCCTATTCAAAAGGATCGTACATTCGATAACTTTATCGTTGGTGACTGTAATAAAGAATCACAGGCTGCTGCCTTGGCATGTGCTTTAAATCCTGGTAAATTCTTTAACCCATTATTTATTTATGGTAACTCAGGACTTGGTAAAACACATTTATTGATGTCTATTGCAAATTATGTATTAAAGAACGATCCATCAAAGAAGGTGTACTATACTGAATCTTTGAAGTTTGTAGAAACGGTAGTCAATGCAATACGTGATAATCGTATTGAAGAATTCAAGCATTATATGTATAACGTTGATTTATTGCTTGTCGATGATATTCAATTCCTGGCAGGAAAAGAAAAATCACATGAAATCTTCTTTACGATTTATAACGAGCTTGTAAATAACAAGAAACAGGTATGTATTGCTTCTGATCGTCAGCCTCGTGAAATCAAAGGTCTGGAAGATCGTCTGATATCTAGATTCTCTTCTGGTTTATCTGTAGGCATTGATTCCCCTGAATTTGAAACATCTCTTGCGATTCTACAAAGTAAAATCAAGCAGAATGGATATGGAATCGATGATGTTGATCAAGAAGGATTGGCTTATATCGCATCTAATTTTTCTGGTAATGTTAGAGATCTAGAAGGGGCTTGGAATCGTGTTTTATTCTATGCAATTGAATTTCAGCCGGATGGCGGATGCATTAAATTTGAGACTGTCATGAATGCATTGAAAAACCAGGCTGTTGTTTCTGATAAAACTGGTTTATCTCCTAAGAAAATCATTAAAGTCGTTGCGGACTATTATGGTTTGACAAGACAACAGATTACATCCAAAACACGTACAAAGAATATCAGCAATGCTAGACAGATATCAATTTATCTATGCAGAAAACTGCTTGACATTCCATATATTAAGATTGGTGATGAATTTGGTGGAAGAGATCACTCAACAATCATCTCTGCTTGTACAAAAGTAGAAAAGCAGCTTCAGAAAGATACTGCATTTAAGAATGCAATTGATGAAATTGAGAAGCAGCTATTATAGTTTCCACAATTTTATCCACTTTATATCAACACACGAAAATGCTAAAATTTTATTGTTATTAAGCTGAAATTTAGAGTTTTCCACAATTTCCACACTCTTAATAACAATAAACTTATTATTAATAAATATACATAACAGGGAGGAAGGCTTATGAACTTCAACATTAATAAAAATGAATTATCCAATGCATTATCTATCGTATCCCACGCAGTATTCTCAAATTCACCGCAGGCAAGTTTAAGAGGTATCAAAATTGAAGCAAAAAATGATTCCTTGATTCTCACTGGCAGTGATTCTGATATTTCAATTCAGAAAACAATTCAAAAGAATGAAGATAACAATTTAAACATTACAGAAGAAGGATCCATCTTAATTGATTCTAAGTATGTATTAGATATCGTTAAGAAGATCGACAGTGAAAATGTACAGGTAGAAATCATTGATGGCTCTTTAACAAGATTTTCTGGTGCTTCTGCAGTATTTAAGATCAATGGCATGAACGTCTATGATTATCCAAAGATTGATTTTTCTTTACCGGAAGAACCTATTATTATGAAGCAGAGTGAATTAGCTTCTATTATTGAAGAAACGGCTTTTGCGGCCAGCTTAAAAGAAACTAGACCTGTATTAACAGGTGTTAACTTTAAGCTGAATGAAAATGAATTAATCATTACAGCGACTGACTCATATCGTTTAGCAAAGAAAGTGCTTCATTTAGAAACATCTCATTCATTTAACATTACAATTCCTTCTAAATCATTAAATGAAGTGAAAACAACAATGTTAACAAGCAATGATACAATTTCTATTTATCAGAATAATAAGAAAGTACAGTTTGTTATTGATGATATGATCTTACAATCAAGATTATTAGATGGTGGATATCCAGAAACAGATCGTTTGATTCCTTCATCATTCTCATATACTTTGAAGATGAATCGTCAGGATCTGATCAAGGCAATTGACCGTACAACATTCATCAAGAATGATAATATGACAATCAATAAACTGCAGTGTTCTGTAGATGAAGTTGTGATTACAAATAAATCACAGGAAATTGGTGAATCAAGAGAAGTATTAAATGCTGAATGGACAGGTGATCCATTGAATATTTCTTTTTCTGGCAACTATGTAATGGATGCCGCTAAAGCTTTAAAAGATGATGAAATCATCATTGAATTCACTGGTGAAATGAAGCCATTTATTCTTAAAAATCTAGATGATGACAGTGTGATCCAGTTAGTTCTTCCAGTTAGAACTTATAACTGATTTCTTTAATTATTTTAACCTTGTAAATATATCGTAATATCTTTAGAAAAGTGGGATAAACAAAGGACTTTTAAGAGGTTTTATGATATAATTTATAAGGTTTTTTATGTGCCTGAATAAAGGAGAATTCTATGGAAAAATTAAACAAAGAATACATTAAATTAGACCAGTTCTTAAAGATGTCTAATATCATTTCTACTGGTGGCGAAGCGAAGATCTATTTAATGGAAAATAAGGTTCTCGTCAATGGCATTGAAGAAAATCGTAGAGGTAGAAAATTATATCCTGGTGACACGGTAACAGTAGAAGGAAGAAAACTTGTTGTTGGATGATCATTCAGAATGTAACTTTACGTAATTTCAGAAATTATAAATATTCTTCCATTGATTTTTATCAGGGAATGAATGTAATTACTGGAAAGAATGCGCAAGGAAAAACAAATCTACTAGAAAGTCTTGTTTATCTATCTCTTACTAGAAGTCATCGTATTTTAGATGATAAACAGTTAATTAAAAAAGGCGAATTATTTTCTGATATTAAATGTACGTTTCTTGATGGAGAAAAGAGTAATGAAATTGAATGCGTGATTCATTTGAAGGGAAAGACTCTATTGGTTCGTCATCAACCAGTTAAGAAAAGCAGTGAATTTGTTGGAATGCTGAATGTTGTTCTTTTTTCACCTGATGATCTGAATATTTTTTCTGATTTTCCAAAAGAAAGAAGAAAAGTAATGGATCAGGAAATATCAAAAATTTCTAATACGTATCTATTAGCTTTATCAAAATTTCAAACAACGCTAAAACAAAGAAACAGTCTTTTAAAACAACAAACTGTAAACCAGTTACTGTTAGATACATTGGATGAAAATATTTCTAAATATGAATTTATGATTATTCAGGAAAGAAAGAATTTTATTGATAGCATAGATTCTTATATTACAAATATTTATCACAAGTTATCTGATGATCCTGTGGATGTACATTTGAAATATAAATGTTGTTTAGACAGTGATATTTCTTATGAAAATATCTTATTGGGACATAGAAACAATCGCCAGAAGGATATTGAGAATCATGTAACTTCTTTTGGAATTCATCGTGAAGATATGTTATTTGAAATGAATCATGAGCCTTTGATTCAAATCTCTTCACAAGGACAAAAAAGAATGACAGTTCTTTCATTTAAAATGGCTCTTTTAAATTTCATAACGAAACAAACACATAAGCAGCCAGTATTATTGCTGGATGATGTATTAAGTGAACTGGATTATGAAAGACAAAAGAAATTAATAGAAATGGTAAGTAAATCTTATCAATGTATCATCACTACGACAGAAATACCTGAATTTCTCAGAAATGAGAATATGAAGATATTTAAAGTGGCTGATGGAAATATTATAAATACGACAGGAGGTAATGTATGAGTGATGAAAAAGGAATCGTTATAAAAACTGAAGATGGAAGTGAAGCAGTCATTGGCGGTACTTTAGATTCTAAAGTAACTGAGGAATATAATGACTCTGAAATTCAGGTTCTGGAAGGTCTAGAAGCAGTTCGTAAAAGACCAGGTATGTACATTGCTTCTACATCATCAAAAGGTCTGCATCATTTAGTATGGGAAATCGTTGATAATGGTATTGATGAAGCTATGGCTGGATATGCTTCTACAGTAACAGTTACGATTGACGAAAATAACGCAGTTACTGTTGAAGATGATGGTCGTGGTATGCCTACGGGTAAAAACAGTAAGACAGGCAAATCTACAATTGAAACGATTTTTACTGTATTACATGCTGGCGGTAAGTTTGGCGGCGGTGCCTATAAGTATTCTGGTGGTTTACATGGTGTAGGTGCGTCAGTCGTAAATGCGCTTTCTTCTTGGCTTGAAGTACATGTATATCATGATGGTAAAGAATACTATCTAAGATTTGAAAATGGAGGTCATCCTGTAGGTGAATTAAAAGAGATTGGAACATGTGATGAAAGTAAACATGGTTCTGTTGTTAAATTCCTTGCGGATCCAACAATTTTTACTGAAACAACTGTATATGATCATGAAATTATTCGTGACCGTTTAAGACAACTTGCTTTCTTAAATAAAGGTATCCGTCTTGTATTCAATGATGAAAGACAGGAAGAAGATAAAAAGAAGCACTATGATTTCTATTTTGAAGGTGGATTAAAGCAGTATATTGAATATTTAAATAAATCTAAAACAGTTGTACATCAAGATATCATCTATGCTGAAGGATATGAAAAAGATATTCAGGTAGAAGTAGCTTGTCAGTATAACGATGGCTATAATCCTGCAATCTATACTTTCTGTAATAATATCAATACTGTTGAAGGTGGAACACACTTAGAAGGCTTTAATAATGCTTTAAGCAGAACAATTAACAAGTATGCTAGAGATGCAAAGATTCTGAAGGATAAAGATGATAACCTATCTGCTGATGACTGTAGAGAAGGGATTACTGCAGTTATTTCTATCAAGCATCCAGATCCTCAATATGAAGGACAGACGAAAACAAAGCTTGGTAATACAGTTGTAAGAAAAATCGTTTCAGATATTTTTGGAGCACAGCTGGAAAGATTCTTATTAGAAAATCCTGATCAAGGTAAAGCAATCGTTGAAAAGGCTATGATAGCTTCACAAGCACGTGTTGCTGCAAAAAAAGCAAGAGAAGCAACAAGAAGAAAGTCTGCATTGGAAGTTTCTTCTCTTCCTGGAAAACTTTCAGATTGTTCTTCTAAAGATGCTAGTATCTGTGAAATCTATATTGTCGAAGGTGACTCTGCCGGCGGTTCAGCTAAGCAGGGCAGAGATTCTCATTTCCAGGCAATTCTACCTTTAAGAGGTAAGATTTTGAATGTAGAAAAAGCTAGACAGGCACGTGTATTTGATAATAATGAAATTCGTTCTATGATTACAGCTTTTGGATGTGGTTTCCTAGAAGAAACAGATCCTTCTAAATTGAGATATAACAAAATTGTTATCATGACCGATGCCGATGTCGATGGTGCTCATATTCGTATTCTATTATTAACATTCTTCTATCGTTATATGCGTTCTATTATTGAACAGGGACATGTATATATTGCACAGCCTCCTCTCTATAAGGCACAGAAGGGGAATACAGTACGTTATGCATATACGGAACAACAGATGGAGCGTATTAGAGAAGAATTAGGAGATCGTATCTCTACGCAGCGATATAAAGGTCTTGGTGAAATGAATGCGGAACAGCTATGGGAAACAACAATGGATCCTAAGAACCGTACATTAATTCGTGTAAATATTGATGATGCTGAAAGGGCAGATGAATATTTCAGTATTTTTATGGGTGATGAAGTAGAACCTAGAAAAAACTACATTATTGAAAATGCGAGATTCGCAGAATTGGATATTTAAGGAGGTCAATGAATGGCTAGAGATGATTTTATGGAATTTGATGAGTCAAAATTTGACCCAGGAAATATAACAGAAGAAAATTTAACGGAAGAAATGAAGAGAGACTTTATTGACTATTCGATGTCAGTTATTGTTTCTCGTGCATTGCCTGATGTTAGAGATGGTTTAAAGCCAGTTCAAAGAAGAATTTTATTCGCAATGAATGAAATGAATAACACACCAGATAAACCATACCGTAAATGTGCGCGTATTGTTGGTGAGACAATGGGTAAATATCACCCTCATGGTGACTCTTCTATCTATGGTGCATTGGTATATATGGCACAATCATGGAATATGAGAGAAATGCTGATTGATGGACATGGTAACTTTGGTTCTATGGATGGTGATGGTGCTGCTGCTATGCGTTATACAGAAGCTCGTCTATCTAAGATTTCTATGGAAATGCTGAGAGATCTGGAAAAAGAAACGGTTAAGATGACACCTAACTATGAAGGCGAAGATCTTGAACCTGATGTATTGCCTGCAAGAATGCCTAATTTACTTGTTAATGGTTCTATGGGTATTGCGGTTGGTATGGCTACAAATGTTGCTCCTCATAACTTAGGAGAAACAATTGATGCCATCATTGCACAGATGCATAATCCTGAAATTACAACGACAGAACTGATGGAATATATCAAAGGACCTGACTTTCCAACGGGTGGATATATCGTAGGTAAATCTGCTATTCGTAAAGCATTTGAAACGGGAAAAGGTTCTATCATTATGCGTGGGAAAACTGAAATTGATAGAATGCCTAATGGTAAAGGAAGAATTATTATTACGGAAATTCCTTACGCTGTAAATAAAGCAAGCATGGTTGAAAAAATAGCTGCACTTGCACGTGAAAAGCAAATTGAAGGTATCACTGATCTTAGAGATGAATCTAACATGAATGGTGTTAGAGTTGTTATGGAATTGAGAAAAGATGTACAGCCTGAAGTGATTTTAAATCAGTTGTATAAATTATCTCCTCTACAGTCTAATTTCAGTGTGAATAACGTTGTATTGTTTGACAAGGTTCCTAGAACTGCTTCTATGAAAGAGATGATACAGGGATATATTGATCATCAAGATGAAGTTATTGTTAATCGTACAAAATATGATTTGAAAAAGGCTGAAGCAAGAGCACATATCTTAGAAGGTTTAAGAATTGCGGTTGATCATTTAGATAAAATCATTCATATTATTCGTTCTTCTAGAGATGATGCAGAAGCAACAAGTAAAATGCAGGAACAATTCAGCTTATCTGATATTCAATGCAAAGCAATTCTAGATATGCAGTTTAGAAGATTGACAGGTCTGGCACGTGAAAAAATTGAAAGTGAATACCAGGATTTATTAGTGAAGATTGCAGACTTTAAGGATATTCTCGCAAATCATTGGCGCGTTGAAAAAATCATTGAAGATGAATTAACTGAAGTGAAGATTAAATATGCTGATGAAAGAAGAACAACTATTATTGAAGGTTCTGCTGAAATGGAAGATGAAGATCTGATTCCTGTGGATGATATCGTGATTACTATGTCTTCAAATGGCTATATCAAGAGAATGACATCTGATACTTATAAAGTACAGAATAGAGGCGGTAAAGGTATCAAGGGAATGGAATTGAATAAGGATGATAATATTGAATTATTCATTCATATGTCTACGCATGATAATTTACTGATTTTCACAAATTCAGGTAGAGTATTCAGAATCAAGGGATATAACATTCCTCAGTTCTCTAGAACTTCTAAGGGATTGCCAATCATTAACTTATTATCTATTTCTAGAGATGAAAAAGTTTGTGCTTTGGTTCCTTACAGCGACTCTGAAGAAAAGAAATATCTATTCTTTGCGACAAAGAAGGGTCTTGTTAAGAGAACATCTGTAGAAGAATTTGAAAATATCAATAAAAACGGTAAGATTGCAATTAAGTTTAATGATGATGATGCATTAGCATTTGTGAAGGCTACAAGTGGTCATGCGGAAATTATCATTGCGGGAAGCAATGGCAAAGCTGTTAGATTCAATGAAGAAACAGTACGTCCTTTAAGTAGAGCAGCAAAGGGTGTAAAAGGATTCAATGTTGATGGTGGTGAAGTTATTGGCTTAGCTACAAATGAAGAAGGAAAATATATTCTTACAATCACAAAGAATGGATTTGGTAAAAAGTCTGATTTAAGTGATTATCGTATTACAAGTCGTGGTGCAAAGGGGGTAAGAACTGCAAATCTGACAGATAAAACTGGTGAGCTAGTTGCAATGAGAAGTATCAATGGTGATGAAGACTGTATGATTATGACTGATGCAGGTATTATCATTCGTATTTCTTTGAAACAAGTATCTGTTGTAGGTAGAAATACAATTGGTGTTAAGTTTATTAATATCAAGGATGGAGAAGGCGTTTCTAACGTAGCTATCTTAGATCCAGAAGATGATTCTGAAGAAGATCAGCTAGAAGAATCATTGGAAACAAACGAATAAATAAAATAGAATGTTTATGATAAATAAAATTCATAGACATTCTTTTTATTTTAGTTTTTAGATGATTGTGTATGTAACATGCATGCATAGCATCTAATTTTTAGATGATTTTTTTTTCTTTTCTTTCTTCTTAGATTTTTCAATATCTTTTCTCACTAGTGAAAGAAGATATTCTTTTACTGAATCTTGTGATTCAATCCATTCAATTAAATCTGCTTCATTTTCATTATGTAATCTCATTGAAAAAGAACGATAATTATTTCTATTATATGTATTGTTATATTCTAGTCTTTTCTCATAATTACTTTTAATTTTCATTTTTAAAATACCTCAATTTTTTTCATAATATCATTCCATTCATGACTTGACAATTGCTATCTTGAATGATTAAATGTTTTTAATTCGTAGAGAAGGAATAGTAATGAAAAACTGTAAATTGTAGAGAATCAGTGGCTGGTGAAAACTGATGCAGTTTGATTGAATCCACCTTTGAGAGAAACCAATACTTTCCGGCTCCGACCGTTATACGGAAATGAAGAGGCTTATAAATTGTTTCACGTGAAACAATTTATAAACAAAAAGGGTGGCACCGCGATTACACACATCGTCCCTTTGTGGATGATGTTTTTATTTTGTAAAGGAGAATAAACATGATTGACATTAAATTAATTCGTGAAAATCCAGAACTTGTAAAAGAAAATATTAAAAAGAAGTTCCAGAATGAAAAGCTTCCAATGGTTGATGAAGTAGCTGAATTCGACAAGGAAGTCAGAGCTGTAAAAGCAAAAGGTGATGCTTTACGTGCTGATCGTAACAAGATGTCTAAAGAAATTGGCTTATTGATGCGTGATGGAAAAAAAGAAGAAGCAGAACAGGTAAAAGCCAAAGTAAAAGAAATGGGCGATGAAATGGAAACTCTCGAAAAGAGAGAAGCTGAATTGAATGAAGAAATCAAAAAGAGAATGTATGTGATTCCAAATATCATTGATCCATCTGTTCCAATTGGCAAAGACGATAGTGAAAACCAGGAAATTGAAAAGTTTGGTGAACCATTTGTTCCTGATTTTGAAGTTCCATATCATACAGATATCCTTGAAAAGGTAGATGGTCTTGATATTGACTCAGCTGGTAAGACATCTGGTAATGGTTTCTATTATTTAAAAGGAAATGTTGCTAGATTACATTCATCTATTCTAGCTTATGCACGTGACTTCATGATTAATCGTGGATTTACATATTTTGTACCACCATTCATGATTCATGGTGATGTTGTCAGTGGTGTTATGAGTTTTGCGGAAATGCAGAACATGATGTATAAAATTGAAGGTGAAGACCTGTATTTGATTGGTACATCTGAACACTCTATGGTTGGCAGATTTATTGGACAAATCTTAAAGAAGGAAGATCTTCCTTATACATTAACATCTTATTCTCCATGTTTTAGAAAAGAAGTAGGTGCACATGGTATTGAAGAAAGAGGTCTTTATAGAGTTCACCAGTTTGAAAAACAGGAAATGGTTGTAGTATGTGAACCAGAAGATTCTAAGTACTGGTATGATCAACTATGGAAGAACTCTGTTGATTTCTTCAGATCACTAGATATTCCAGTTAGAACATTGGAATGCTGTTCTGGTGACCTTGCTGATCTTAAGGTAAAGAGCTGTGACGTTGAAGCCTGGTCTCCTCGTCAGAAAAAATACTTTGAAGTAGGTTCTTGTTCTAATTTGGGTGATGCACAGGCTAGAAGACTTGGTATTCGAGTAAAGGGTGAAAAGGGTAACTATTTTGCTCATACATTGAATAACACAGTTGTTGCTCCACCAAGAATGTTAATTGCATTCGTAGAAAACAACTTGAATGCTGACGGTTCCATTAGAATTCCTGAACCATTACGTCCATACATGGGTGGAATGGAAGTTATTCCAGTAGCAGAAAAGAAAAAGAATTTCTAATCTGAATGAGTATCGTAAGATACTCATTTTTGTTTCACGTGAAACAATTTAAATAAAGATTGAGTTTCAAAGCAGAATCATATATAATACTAACGGCACAGCAGTCATGTTTCTAACCTGGTCAGGACCGGAAGGTAGCAGCCATACGAGCCTCTGATCGCGTGTGCCATTTTTTTATTATTATGAATCGTGAAAATGAATATATGAGAGAAGCTTTAAAAGAAGCATATAAAGCAAAAGAAATTGATGAAGTTCCTATTGGTGCCGTTGTAGTAAGAAATGGTGAAATTATTGCACGCGCACATAACATGAAAGAACACGATCAATTAGCTTCATCTCACGCGGAGCATCTTGCTTTAACAAAAGCACAAAAAATATTAGGCACATGGAATTTGCAAGATTGTGATCTATACGTCACTTTAGAACCATGTATGATGTGCACTGGGCTAATTCAATTAAGTAGAATACGTCGCTTGTATTATGGAACTTCAGATCCAAAAGGTGGATGTATTGAAACTGTAATTCATGTGAAACAAATTCCACATTTAAATACATATCCAAAAGAAATATACGCAGATATTATGAAAGAAGAATGCTCAGAAATATTAACTACATTCTTCAAAGAAAAAAGAAATAGAAATAAGCATAAAAACCATACATAAACCTGATTTAGAAGTCAGGTTTTTTGTTATAATTATTTCTGCAGGAGACATACATGGCAAAAATTGCACTATATCAAAAATATCGTTCCTCAACATTCGAAGAAGTTGTAGGACAGGAATATATTGTTAAATCAATAAAAAATGCGGTAAAAGAAAATAAAGTGGGACATGCTTACTTATTTTGTGGCCCAAGAGGTACTGGAAAAACAACAATGGCACGTTTGCTGGCAAAAGCGGTGAATTGTGAAAATCCAGAAAATACTCCATGTGAAAAGTGTGAAAACTGTGTTGCTGCAAATTCAGGGACACATCCAGATATTATTGAAATTAATGCTGCAAATGAAACACATGTAGAAGATATTAGAGACCTGATTGAAAGAAGCAGACTTGCTCCAATGCAAGGAAAACATAAAGTTTATATTATTGATGAGGTGCACCAGTTATCAAGTGCTGCTTCTTCTGCATTATTAAAAACTTTAGAAGAACCACCAGAAAATGTAATCTTTATTCTTGCAACAACAGATCCTCAGAAATTATTACCTACAATTATTTCTAGATGTCAAAGATATGATTTCACAAAGGTTAGAACTGATCAAATTCGTGATCACTTATTAAATATCGCAAAAAAAGAAAATATCATCATGGAAGAAAATGCTGCGATGATGATTGCTGTATTGAGCGATGGCGGTATGAGAGATGCATTAAGCATTATGGACCAATGTGCATCTTATACAAGTGATGAAATTACAGTTGATGCAATTGATCGAATTTATGGTTTAGCAACGACAAGTGAAAAAATTGGATTGATTGAAGATATTCAAAATAAAGATTTAGCTTCTATTCTGACAAGAATTCAAAATTATGAAGAAAAAGGCATTGATTTTGTTAGATATACAGATGGAATGATAGATATTTTAAAAGATTCTGCAGTATATTCTGTCTGCAAGAAAGAAGAACTGTTAAAAGTATTGAATCAAGAAGAAGCAAATACATTATCTTCAAAGATTTCTTCGTCTATGTGCATGCAGATCTGTGAAAAGCTTCTAGATACAAAATCTAGATACAAACAATCTACATCTGCCGCAAGAGTATTTGAGGTAATGTGCCTCTCATTAGCAACAGAGGAAGTAACAAATACAATTGTGAATGCAATTCCAGCTGCAGTTCATAATATTTCTTTACCATTAAATACAGAAGATAGAATTGTTAGAACACCAGTTATTTCAGAACCAGTAAAACAGACAGTTGAAGAAAAAACTGATGAAGTTGTTAAGGCTAAGCCGGTAGATGTGATACCTTTAGATAAAGTGTTATCTATATTATTAGTATGTAATAAACAAAATAAGGTATCAGATGAAAATACTTTATCAATGATAGGAAGCTATGCAGATTTAAATCACAGAAAATATACTACGGTATTAAATGAATGCAAGGTAGCTGCGAGTGGTAAAGACTGTATTCTTCTTTATACAAAAATGCAATCTATCGCAAATCGTATCAATGAAGAAAAAATGAATCGTGAAATATATGAATTCATGAGAGATGTATTGCATACGGATAAAGTAGTATTTGCGATTACGGAAGATGATTTTACAAAAGCAAAAGTTGAATTTGTAAATCATAAAAAAGAGGGAACATTACCAGAGCCAATTCAAATAGAGAAATATAAAGAAGAAAGTTCTGAAGAATCTTCAACATTAGAAAAAGTAAAAGAATTATTTGGTGAAGATAACATAGAAATTGTTTAGGAGATAAAAAATATGGATATCAATATGATTATGAGACAGGCGCAGAAAATGCAGGCTGACTTAAAAAAGACACAATCTAAATTGGAAGCAACAATTTATGAAGGAGAATCCAATGGTATTAAAATCCAGATCAACGGAAAATGTGAATGTCAGAGTATCACAATTCCAGAAGAATTGATGGATGATAGAGAAATGCTGCAAGATATGCTGCTGATTGCTTTCAATAATGCAGTCAGCAAGTGCGATGAAGATAGAGAAAATCAATTAGGTGGCCTCACTGCAGGATTAAATCTGCCAGGGATGTAATACATGTATCCAAAGAGCTTACAAGAACTGATTGATAGTTTTAGAAATTTACCTGGTGTTGGTGAAAAAAGTGCAGAGAGATATGCTTTGAATGTATTGGACTGGAAAGATACAGAAGTACAGGCATTTGCACAGGCTTTATTAAATGTAAAAGAAAAACTGCACTATTGTAATGAATGTGGTAATTTATCAGAGGATGATACATGTGATATTTGTAATGATCCTGATAGAAATCATGAAGTGATATTTGTTGTACAAAGTTCAAAAGATGTTCTAGCAATGGAAAAAACAAATGAATATCATGGTGTGTATCATGTGTTGAATGGATTGATTTCAACATCAAAAGGCATTATGCCTGAAGATTTGAATATTGATTCATTAATTCAAAGAGCTAAGAATGCAAAAGAAATCATATTGGCTACAAATACAACAATGGATGGTGAAACAACTGCGATGTATTTGAATAAATTATTACATGCGGAATGTCCAGAAGTATTAGTAACACGTATTGCGCATGGTTTACCTACAGGTGGTATGTTAGATTATGCAGATGAAATGACATTAACACATGCTTTGTCAGACCGAAGAAAAATGTAAAGGAGAAAATACGGTATGAATAACGATCTAAAGATTGCTCAGGAAGCTACACTAGAAGATATTTACAAAATTGCACAAAAAGCAGGTATTAAAGAAGAAGCTTTAGAACCTTATGGAAGAGATAAAGCAAAGATTGACCTCAATCAGTTGAATCTTGAAAATGAAAAAGATGGGAAATTAATTCTCGTTACAGCAATTACTCCAACAAAAGCAGGTGAAGGAAAGTCCACTACAACAATTGGTCTTGTAGATGGTCTTAGCAAAATTGGTAAAAAGGCAATGGCTTGCTTAAGAGAACCTTCTTTAGGTCCAGTATTTGGTTTAAAAGGTGGAGCTACAGGCGGTGGCTATGCTCAGGTTATTCCAATGGAATCTATCAATTTACATTTCACAGGAGACATGCATGCAATCACTACAGCAAATAATCTTGTTGCTGCAATGTTAGATAATAGTATCTACCAGGGAAATCCATTAAACATTGATCCTGCAAAAGTTGTATGGAAGAGATGTATGGATATGAATGAAAGAACTTTACGTGATATTACAATTGCACAGAAGAAAAAGACAAATGGTATTGAACGTGAAGATCACTTTGTTATTACAGTTGCAACAGAAGTAATGGCAATTCTTTGCTTATCTAATGACATTCATGATTTTGAAAAGAGATTATCTGAATGTGTTGTTGCATATACATATGATGGTGAACCAGTAACAGTAAAAGATATTGGTGCAGCAGGTGCAGCAACAGTTGTTATGAAAGAAGCATTGAAGCCAAACCTTGTACAGACACTCGAACATACACCAGTATTTATCCATGGTGGACCATTTGCAAATATTGCACATGGATGCAACTCTGTAATTGCTACAAAAACTGCATTAAAACTTAGTGATTATGTAGTTACAGAAGCTGGATTTGGTGCTGATCTAGGTGCTGAAAAGTTCTTGGATATTAAGTGTCGTGCTGCAAATCTAAAACCTAATGCAGTTGTTATTGTTGCAACAGTGCGTGCTCTAAAAATGCATGGTGGAGTTGAAGTAGATGCATTAGGTGAAGAAAATGTAGATGCATTACTCAAGGGTACTGCAAATCTAGAAAAGCATGTTGAATCAATTCAGGCATTTGGTGTCCCATTTGTTATCGCAATCAATAAGTTTGCAAAGGATACAAAGGCTGAAGTAGAAGCATTATTGAATTGGTGCAAAGAAAAGAACTATCCAGTTGCTGAAGCAGATGGATGGGCAAATGGTGGAGAAGGTATGAAAGATCTTGCTTCCATCGTTGTAGAAAAGTGTGAAGAAGAAACACATTATGCACCTATCTATGATGTAAATGATTCAATTGAAAATAAAATATTCAAGATTGCAACAACAGTATATGGTGCAAAGGATGTTGAATTCTCTGATGAAGCAAAAGAAACAATTGCTTTATATCAAAAATATGGATGGGACAAGTTACCAATCTGTATGGCAAAAACACAGAATTCATTAAGTGATGACGCTAAATTAGTTGGTAGACCAGTTGACTTTACAATCCATGTAAGAAATATCAATATTTCAAGAGGTGCAGGATTTATTGTTGCATATACAGGCAATGTATTAACAATGCCAGGTTTACCAAAGGTACCTGCCGCAATCAATATGGGTATTGATGAAAACGGCGAAACATACGGATTATTTTAAAGATTAGAGAAATATATTATGAGTTCTATTGCTTATGTTACGGACAGTGAGATGCTGGAATATCATCGATTGTGCAGAAATCGCACAATCATATTCTGGCGTCTTGCAAATAAAAAGAAATTTGCGGATTTTAGAAAAGGAGATCTTCTTTTCTTCTTTTCGCGTCCAAATCATGGCAGAAAAAAAGGACTCGTTGGATATGCACACTATGATTCTGTAAAAAGATTATCTTTAAATCAATTATGGGATCAATATAGTGAAGCATGTGGATATGAAACAAAACAACGATTAGAAGAAGCAATTCGAAAAGCAGGAAAAGGTGAAATTCCTAAAACAATGCGTTGCCTGTATCTTACAGATGTTGTATTCTTTATTTCGCCTGTTTATCCAGATGAAATTAATTCTTTGGATCTGACAGATCACTTAGAATCCTATACATATTTAGATCGAAGCGATCCTTCCGTTACGGTAAAAATATTAACTGCCGCACAAAAACACGGAATTGATCTATGGAGTGCAGATCCAGATAAAAATCCTGATGAGATATTTAGAGATGATGTTGTAAGACATCAAATTGCACTTATTTCTAAGAAAATAGGAAAAGAATCAGGCAGTGAAAAAGAAAGAGCATTGTCCCATAAGTTAGCTGAGTTGAAAATGAAAGAAAATAAATGGGAAATGATTCGTGGATCAAACAGTGAATGTCTGTATATGGATAAATCAAAGATCAAGATAGCAATACCTTTGGTTTATCAGGCAAATGATAAAGATCTTAGAATTCGAGAAGTCATTGGAAAAGTGGCAATGTATCGATATTATATTAAGAAATTGAAATTTGAACGTCGCATAGTATTTGAGTTACTGGCAAGTAAGGATAAAGAAATTCCTGAAGTAGAAAAAATGGTGGAAGATATAAATAATGGTTGATTTTGATATAGTTGTAATTGGTGGAGGACATGCAGGAATTGAAGCTGCACTTGCATCTGCAAGATTAAAGAAAAATACATGCTTACTCACATTGAGTATTGATAACATTGGTAAAATGCCTTGTAATCCTTCTGTTGGAGGTCCCGCAAAAGGTATCGTTGTACGTGAAATTGATGCATTGGGTGGACAGATGCCAATTACGGCAGATAAAACTGCATTACAGTTTAAAATGCTGAATAGTGCAAAGGGTCCTGGTGTTAGAGCATTACGCGTACAGTCTGATAAGATTGCATACAAGAAAATGATGCAGGATGTTTGTCTTCATACTGAGAACCTGACTGTCAAAGAAGCAATGGCAGTAAAGATCAACACTGAAAATAATCGTATTACTGGTATCACATTAGCAGATGGTTCATTTATTTCCTGTTCTATTGTTATTTTAACAACAGGAACATATATGGCTGGTGTGAATATGATTTCTTCTGAAGTAAGAGATGGCGGTCCAGATATGGAAAAGACAACAAAAGATTTATCACAGTCTTTACGTGATCTTGGATTACATACATTCCGTTTAAAAACAGGAACACCTGCCAGAATTTTAACTTCATCAATTGATTTTTCTAAAACACAATATGAACCAGGAACAGATGCATTTTTACGTTTTTCAGAAACAACAAGACAAGAAGATGTACGAGCATTTAAAGATCAGGTTCCATGTTATTTAACATATACAACTCCAGAAACACATGAATGGATTTTAAACAATTTAAATAAATCATCTATGTATTCCGGTGTTGTGAAAGGTGTTGGACCAAGATATTGTCCATCCATTGAAGACAAGCTTGTTCGTTTTAAAGATAAACCTAGACATTTATTATTTCTGGAACCAGAATCTTTGTCTATGGATACAACATATATCCAAGGATTCTCTACTTCTTTACCAAGAGATATTCAGGAACATATGGTACATTCTTTACCAGGCTTTAAAGATGCAATTATAAAAAAATATGCATATGCAATTGAATATGATGCTATTGATCCAATACAGATGAAGCCAACATTTGAATCAAAGATTATTGAAAATCTGTTCACTGCAGGCCAAGTCAATGGAACAAGTGGATATGAAGAAGCTGCAGGCCAAGGTATTATGGCTGGAATTAATGCTGTTATGAAACTTGATGGAAAGCAGCCACTTGTATTTGCTAGAGATGAAGCATATATTGGTGTACTTGTAGATGATTTAACAACAAAGGGTACACTAGAACCATATCGTCTATTAACAAGCAGAGCTGAATTCAGATTATTATTGAGACATGATAATGCTGAAGAAAGATTGATTGATAAAGGCAGAAGTATTGGTCTAATCAGTGATGAAAGATATGCAGCATATGAAAGAAAGCAGGAAGAACTTTCTAGATTGAAAGATCATTTGAAGGAAACAATCTTTGAAGTTGATGATGATAGAATTCATCAGTACTTGAAAGAATGTGGATATGATGAAGATGGTCATCGTGGTATCAATGGTTTAGATCTTGTGAAAAGACCTAATATTGAAACAAAGAAATTGTTTGAAACAATTGATGAAGAAACAGATTCTTTCATTGCTTCTAAATGTGATATTGATATTAAATATGCTGGATATATTGATAAAGCAAGAAGAGAAGCAAGTAAATTAAAAGCAATGGATTCTATTTCATTAGGTGTTGATTTTAACTATGATGAAGTTGACAATCTGTCGATTGAAGGAAGACAGAAACTGATGAAATATAAACCTGCAACAATGGGACAGGCTTCAAGAATTTCTGGTGTCAACCCTGCAGATCTTGCGGTACTTGCAATTGCAATCAAACAAGGAAAAGGAAAAGCGAAATGAGATACGAAGATGTAGTAAGTAATGTAAATGTATATGGATTTGAGGAAGCTGTTAAAGGTGCTAAATATTCCTATGCAATTGATACAAATTCCGTTACAAGTGAAGTGACAAAAACAACACTTTCATTAGCAAATTCAAAAGCAGGAAGTGGTCATGATCAGTTTATGACAGGAATTATTGTTCAATTTGATCTTACATTTTCAAATAAGGCATGGGTAGAAGCAGAACGATATAAGTTTTTGAATTTTATTTCTTCTCAGTCAACAATGCATCGCATTACAAAGTTTGATCTAGACCAGGCATATCTTCCTTATGTAGATAACAGAATTGTTGAAATCATGAAGGAAAAAGTAAAAGCATATAATGAACTTCAGGCACAAATGACATCTTTCAAGAATGAAGGAAAAGATGTATCTGAAATGATGAATACATTAAATGAAATGTATTTAGAAATTTTATATTCCAATCCAGCTGGATTTAGATTGACTGCGAAGATGACAACAAACTATCGTGCATTAAAGACAATCTACAACCAGAGAAAAGATCATCGTCTTCCAGAATGGAGAGCATTCTGTGAATGGGTAAAAACACTGCCTCATTCTGAATTTATTACTGGTACACAAATTGAATTATAAAATTGTGGGAAAATTATTTTTCAACTCAAATACATAAAATGGCTTAAAATGTGGAAAATTTCAAACTTCACTTTTATAAATTGTGGAGAAAAAAGTTTTCCACATATTTTTATCTTTTATTTTTATAACAGTCTGCTAAAATTATCCATGGAGTAAAAAATACAATGACACCTGACAAATTTATTGAAGAATGTAAAAAAAGAAATTTAGTGATTTCCGAGGAAATGATTACACAGTTAGATACATATGCCAAGCTTTTAAAAGAGTGGAATTCTAAAATGAATCTGACTGCGATTGATGAAAGAGAAGAAGTGTATGAAAAGCACTTTTTTGATTCCATTCTTCCTTTGAATGATTCTATTCAAGGTAAAGTAGCAGATGTTGGTACAGGAGCTGGTTTTCCAGGTGTTGTATGGAAAATTGTAAGAAAAGATCTAGAAGTATCTTTAATTGAACCAACAGGGAAACGTTGTAAATTTTTAGAAGAAGTCATTTCTCAACTGCATTTAACAAATATCAAAATATATAACGAAAGAAGTGAAGAACACGTGAAAGAACATCGTGAAGAATACGATGTCGTTACAGCACGTGCCGTAGCAAACCTCAGAGTACTTTCTGAACTATGCTGTCCACTTGTAAAAGTTGGCGGTTCTTTTGTGACGATGAAAGGTTCTCGTGGAGATGAAGAAGTTTTAGAAGCAAAACATGCAATTTCTGTTTTAGGAATGCAGCTTGATCAAAGAGAAGAAACAGCTTTAACGAATGGAGATCCTAGAGAGATCTTTACATTTAAAAAGGTTGAAAAAACACCTTCAACATATCCAAGAAACTATGGACAGATAAAGAAGAAGCCGCTATAGGAGAAAAGCTATGAAAAATAATTTTTTTGATAGATTTATGGAAAATAATATTCAACATACAATTATTTCCGTTCCTGTAGAAAAGATTCAGCCATCTCGCTATCAGCCACGTCTTCATTTTGATGAACAGAAATTAGATGAACTATCACAATCCATTCAACAGAATGGATTGATTCAGCCATTAACAGTTCGAAAAGTGGATGATGGCTTTGAATTGATTGCTGGAGAAAGAAGATACCGTGCATGTAGAAAAGCAGGATTTCAAGAAATTCCTTGTTATGTATTAACACCATCTGATGATGAAGCTGCACAAATGGCACTTATTGAAAATGTACAGAGACAGGATCTTTCTGCTATTGAAGAAGCTAAGAGTTATGTGCAGATCATGAAACAAGCACATCTTTCTCAAGAACAGGTTGCAAAGAAGATTGGTAAATCACAATCTGCAGTTGCAAATAAAATTCGTCTTTTAAATTTGCCTGATGATATTCAGGATGGTGTGATCAATGGCGTTATTACAGAAAGACATGCACGTGCATTATTAAGTGCACCAGAAGAAAAACAAGTACGTATATATAAAGATATCGTAAAAAAGGGATTGAATGTTAGAGAAACAGAAAACTACATTGAATCCATCAATCAGCCTAAAAAAGTACACGCGAGACAGAAAACAAAAGGATATTCAAAGAATATCCAGATTGGAATCAATACAGTAAATCAATCTATTAAAATGATTGAAAAGCTAGGTATTGAAGTAAGAGTAGATACGAGTGAAACAGATGATCAGGTAAAAATGATTATTTCGTTTCCTAAGAAATAGAGGAATTGAATATGGGAAAGATTATCGCAATTGCCAACCAAAAGGGTGGTGTAGGAAAAACAACAACAGCCATGAATCTTGCGGCTGGTTTAGCATATGTTGGAAAAAGAGTTTTATTAGTTGATTTTGATCCACAGGGAAATGCAACGCATGGTATCGGAGCAAATAAAATTGGTTTTGATCAATCTGTATATGATGTTCTTCTAGGAAATGAATCTGTAGATGATGTCAAAGTAACATTACAGATGCCACCATTAGATGTTCTTCCTTCAACAATTGATTTGTCTGGGGCAGATGTAGATATGGCAAATTATGAAGTTGGAAGAGAAAAACTTTTAAAGAATAAATTAGATGTCGTAAAAGATAGATATGACTACATTATTATAGATTGTCCACCAGCACTGGGTTTATTGAATACAAATGCTTTGACTGCAGCAGATTCTGTAATGATTCCTGTACAGTGTGAATATTTTGCATTGGAAGGCTTAACACAGTTATTATCTACAATTCGTCTTGTTCAGAAATTATTTAATTCTGAATTATCTATTGAAGGTGTTTTGCTGACAATGTTTGATGTCAGAACAAAATTATCTGTAGAAGTGCAGCAGGAAGTTAGAAAGTATTTTAAAGAAAAAGTATATAAATGTTATATTCCAAGAAATGTAAGATTATCAGAAGCACCATCTCAAGAAGAAACAATTTTTGAGTATGATACAAGAAGTGAAGGTGCCAAAGCATACGCACAGCTTGTAAAAGAAGTCATTACACAAAACGATAAAGCAAGGAGGTAACATATGCCAAAAGCAAAGCAAAGAGGTCTTGGAAAAGGCTTGAATTCCATTTTTGGTCAAGATGTTGAACAATATCTGGATGATATTCAAAACAATGCAGCAGAAGCACCAGGTAGAAGAGAAGTTGAACTTCCAATTGAAGAAATTCGTCCAAACCCTTATCAGCCAAGAAAAGAGTTTGATAAAAAGGCATTGGAAGAATTGAGTGAATCTATTAAAACACATGGCATCTTTACACCATTGCTTGTTAGAAAAAGTGTATCTGGATATGATCTAATTACAGGTGAAAGAAGATTGCGCGCTGCCAAAATGGCAGGATTAAAAACTGTCCCAGCCATTCAAGTAGAATTCACAGAAGAACAAATGATGGAAATTGCGATTCTTGAAAATGTTCAGCGTGAAGATTTAAATCCAATTGAAGAAGCAGCAGCATATGAATCTTTGATTCAAAAATTAGGCTATACACAGGAAAAACTTGCGGAAAGAGTAGGAAAATCACGTGAGTATTGTGCAAATATCATGCGTTTATTGAAACTTCCAGAAGATGTACAAAGCATGGTTGTAAATAAACAACTGACGATGTCTCATGTTCGTCCATTATTATCATTGAATGATGAAGAAGAAATCTACGAGGCTGCAGAGAAAATCAAAAAAAATAAAATGTCTGTAAGAGAAGTAGAAGCATATGTTCGTGATGTGAATGGCGGAGGACAGAAGAAGCAAAAGAAAAAAGAAAAAGATCCGATGATTCGGGATCTTGAAATTCAATTATCTGAAAAGCTAGGTACACAAGTTGTATTTTCTAAAAAGAACTTTACAATTTCTTATCATGATACAGATGATCTGAATCGTATTCTTGAATTGATTGGATGCCTGGATGAATCCATTCATCAGTCATAAATAAACAAAGATAGCTATGAAACAAGGGCTATCTTTTTGTATACTATAATTATGGTTGGAACAGATATTGTATATATTCCTAGAGTTGTATTAAAACAGTCTTTTATTGACTATGTATTAACAGAAGATGAAAGAGTTATGTATGAGAAAATACATTTAGATAAAAGGAAGAAAGAATTTGTTGCGGGTAGAATTGCATGTAAAGAAGCAATTTTTAAAGCAACACAAGATAAAGAATATCTTTCATATTCTATTTTGAATACATCAGATGGAAAACCATATGTCAAAGATCACCCTGAAATAGAAATCTCTATTTCCCATGATCAAGACTATGCATTAGCTTTCGTCATCATTCAATCCATTGGCTAATAGTTCATTGTATTTTGCATTGTTATATTCTGTAATTTTCTTTTGACGATATGAGGCAAAATCAGATTTGATTGCGAGCATTTCATCTACAATATCTTCAATTCTAGAAGGCTTTCCTTGTAATAGATACCCAATCATTCTTTTCATTTGTTTTTCTGTATGTAACTCATCTGCAAGGATACAGCCAAATTCTTCTGGAAATCCATATTTCTTTATTAAAGATATGAGTTGTTTTCGTTTTAAATCGCTTTCATTCATGATATAACTATAATAAAGAAATTGAGAATTAGACACAATCACTTACATGTAGATTGAAAATAAATTTCAAAATAAATAAGATAAAAACGTGTGAGGTGAAAAATGAATTCGAGATCCTGGAAATTTTTTTATACAGCCATGATCATTGGAACGTGCATTCCACTCATATTTGATTATCGAATCTCTTTAGGATTTCTACTTGGAAGTCTAGAAGCGTTGATTCATTATAAAAGATTAGAGTCTTTCTGGAATGGTGTATTGAATACAAAAGTATCTACAAAAAATACTGGAGTGGGGCATTTCCTGTTCACATTCGCAATGATGGCAGGTGTTCTTCTCATCTGTGTATTCTTGCCAGATGTATTCAATATATTTGCATGTGCTGTTGGAATGCTGCTGATCAAATTCGTAACATATATAGATTTGTTAATTCCTAAAAAGGAGGAAACATGGTAATACAAAGTGATGTTTATACAATTATTTTCTTAACAGTCGTATTAGGTATTGGAATCGTAGTTTTATCCAAGAAAATCGATGCCTTAGATCCAATGGAGAAACCAAAAGGAATTCTCTTGCCAGTACTGTTAGGCGTACAGTCTGTGTATAACACAGTCAAAGATTCTGTTGGAAAACACTATGCGGAAAGTTTAACACCATACATTCTTGTGTTATGGACATATATCTTTACCGCAAATGTATGTTCATTATTTGGATTTTCATCTCCAACATCAAATTTAAGTGTAACGTTGTTGTTGTCAGTCATTACATGGCTTTTGATTCAGGCTGCTGAATTTAAGTTCCAGGGAATCAAAGGGTATTTCCATGGATTCTTAGAACCTATTCCAATTATGCTTCCAATGAACATTTTTGGTAAGTTCTCAACAATGGTTTCTATGGCATTACGTTTATTTGGAAATATTCTGTGTGGTGGAATTATGATGCAGTTGATTTATAGTTTCTGTCAATGGATCTCTAATTCTATCGTTGGTTTATTTACGAGTGTGAATGGCAATGTATTTAACTTCATTGCTCCATTCTTAACACCAATCCTGCATGCTTATTTTGATTTATTTGCGGGATTTATTCAGACACTTGTATTTGTAACATTAACTGTGGTTCTTATCGGGAATGATATTCCTGAAGAATATAAAGACAAAGCTTAAAGTATAAGGAGGAGCTTAAAATGGATATCAATAAAGGTTTGATTGCAATTGGTGCAGGTTTAGCTGTCATGACAGGTATGATGACAGGTCGAGGCGAAGGTGAAGTTGCTGCTCACGCATGTGATGCAATTGGTAAGAATCCTGAAGTAGAATCTAAGATTCGTTCAACTATGATTCTTGGTATTGCGCTTTCTGAAACATGTGCTATTTATGGACTGCTCGTTGCCATCCTTCTGATGTTTGTATATTAATCGACAGGAAATTTAAGCAATGATTGATGTCGATATCACGGGTCAGTTAATACCTAATTTACTGACAGTCTTAGTCCAACTATGTAGTACATTAGTTCTGTTTTTGCTTGCAAAAAAATTCTTATGGAAATCTGTAAAGAATTGGTTAGATGCTCGTGCAGATAAGATGCAGTCCGATCTTGAAACGAGTGAAAAAGCAAAGCAGGATGCTTTGAGTGACCGCGAAAGCGCAAAGAATCAGTTAAATGAGGCTGCAAAGAAATCAGAAGCAATTGTAGAAGCTGCTGTCAAAGAAGCGGATAGTGAAAAACAGGCAATTCTTGATAAGGCACGCGCAGAAGCTGAAGAAGAAAAAGCAAAGGCTCGTGAAGCAATTGAAAATGATCGTCTCAAGATGGTTGATTCTGTGAAGAAAGAAATGGTCAATGTCGCTATGGATGCTGCTGAAAAGCTGATTGGTTCTAAAAATGGCGAAGAACTTGATCGAAAGGCAATCCAGGATTTTGTGAAGGAAGCTGACAGCCATGAAGAATGAAGTTGCGGAACGCTATGGAGCAGGACTATTTGAATTAGCAAAAGAAGAAAACAAAGTAGAAGAATACATGAGTCAGGTAATGCTTTTGAAGCAAACATTAAAAGAAAATCCTGAATTATCTACTTTCTTCCTCTCTGTTAAAGTCTCAAAAGAAGAAAAAAGAAATGTGATTGATAAAGTATATTCTACATATGTTGATCACAATATTGTTAATTTCATAAAACTTGTTGTAGATAAAGGCAGAGCAACACAACTGCTTAATATCTATACAAGCTTTATTCAAATGTGTGAAGAAGATCTTGGAATTCAACATGCAACGGTATTGTCTGCACGTAAACTTTCTCAAGAAGATATGAACACAATTGGAAACACTTTAGTATCAAAAACAAACAAGAGAATCATTCTTGAAAATGTAGTTGATCCAAGTATCATTGCAGGAATTAAAGTTACAGTTGGAAATACTGTGACTGATGTCACAATGAAAACAAAGATTGATAGAATGAGAAATACGTTATTGAAAGGAGGACAAATGGCATGAGTACTTCAATTAGACCAGAAGAAATCAGTTCACTCATTAAAAATGAGATCAAGAACTATGACAATAAGATCCATTCTGATGATGTTGGATATGTTATTTCTGTAGGTGATGGTATTGCCATGATCCAGGGCATTGATAAAGCGATGTCCAGTGAACTTCTTGAATTCCCTAATGGTGTTATGGGAATGGTCATGAACCTGGAAGAAGACCATATTGGTGCTGTTCTTTTAGGTGATGATACAAAGATCAAAGAAGGCGATGAAGTAAAGAGAACAGGAAAGATTGTTGAAGTTCCTGTCGGGGAAGGACTACTTGGAAGAGTTGTCAATCCATTAGGTGAAGCAATTGATGGTGGTGCTCCAATTCAATACACAAAGAAACGTGAAATTGAAAGAGTAGCACCAGGTGTTATGACAAGAAAATCTGTTGATCAGCCATTGATGACAGGTTTGAAAATGATTGACTCTATTATCCCAATTGGTAAGGGACAAAGAGAATTGATCATTGGTGATAGAGAAACAGGTAAGACTGCGATTGCGATTGATACAATCATCAACCAGAAGGGTAAGGATGTATATTGTATCTATGTAGCTATCGGACAGAAAGAGTCAACAGTTGCTCGTTTAGTTCAAAAATTAAAAGAACATGATGCAATGAAGTATACAGTTGTAGTCAATGCATCAGCTTCTTCTACTGCACCATTGCAGTACATTGCACCATATGCAGGATGTGCTATGGGTGAAGAATGGATGGATAATGGTAAAGATGTTTTGATTATCTATGATGATCTAAGTAAACATGCAGTTGCTTATAGAACAATGTCATTACTATTAAAGAGACCTCCAGGACGTGAAGCATATCCAGGTGATGTCTTCTATCTACATTCTAGATTGCTGGAAAGAGCTGCGAAGCTGAGTGATGAATTAGGCGGTGGTTCTTTAACTGCTTTGCCTATCATTGAAACACAGGCTGGTGATATTTCAGCATATATTCCAACAAACGTTATTTCTATTACTGATGGACAGATTTTCTTACAGACAGACTTGTTTGCATCTGGTGTTAGACCAGCTGTAGATTCTGGTTTATCTGTATCTCGTGTAGGTTCTGCAGCACAGACAAAAGCAATGAAGAAAGTATCTTCTTCATTAAAGCTGGATCTTGCACAGTATCATGAAATGCAGTCTTTTGCTCAGTTTGGTTCTGACTTGGATGCTTCTACAAAGAAGATCTTGAACCATGGTGAAAAAGTAACAGAACTATTGAAACAGCCTCAGTATCAGCCAATGTCTATGGTAGATCAGGTATTGTCTTTATTTGCGGTTAAAGAAGGTTATATGGATGAAATTTCTGTTGGCGATATTGCTCAATTTGAAAAGACAATTCATAAGACATTCCATGCAAACTATGCAGATATCTGTAAAGAAATAGAAGAAAAAGAAGCATTGAGTGATGAATTGATGGAAAAGATGAAGAATGCAATGAAAGACATTCTTGATCAATTCAAATTACTTAAGGGAGTAAATTAGTATGGCTGGCCAGTCTAGACAGGCGTTGCGTACGCGTATCAAGTCTGTACAGTCTACCCGTAAGATCACAAAGGCAATGGAAATGATTGCCAATGCTAAACTTGTTCGTTCTAGAAGCAAGATGGAAGCCAATCGTGAATACGCACAGAAGCTTCAAGATACAGTTGATGAAATTGTTATGAATAATCCAGATGCGGAAAGTCAGTATGTAGTTAAAACAGACAATCCACATAAGGTAACAATTGTATTTACATCTGATCTTGGCTTATGTGGCGGCTATAATGCGAATGTCGTGAAAATGGCAAATGAAGTGTTAGATAAAGAAGATCCTATCTATGTGATTGGTACATCACTGTATTCCCAGTTTAAAGAAAAAGGGTATCACGTGATGAATGATGAAATCATTTCTAGTGATAAACTAACGTTTTCTGAATTAAAAGAAGTGATGGAATCCTGTATCAATATGTACCAGGATGGTAAAGCTGGTACAGTGCAGATCTTATATACAAAGTTTGTCAATACAATGACATTTACACCAGATATTGATGTTTTATTACCTTGTGTCTTAGTAAAGAAAGAAAAGGTAAAGGAAAAGTCTAACAAGCTTCCAGTAGAAACTTTATTTGAACCGGACGCATCTTCTATCTTGGATAGTTTAATTCCAATGATGGTTACGAATGTTGCGTATTCAAACTGGATGGAGTCCACAACAAGTGAACAAGGAAGTAGAAGAGTTGCGATGAAAACAGCATCAGATAATGCTGATGACCTGTCCTCCTCATTACAGCTTGAATATAACAAAGCACGTCAAGCCGCTATTACCCAGGAAATTACTGAGATTGTTGGCGGAAGCAGTGCAGTATAAGAAAGAAGGCATTTATGAGCAATACAGGAAAAATACTACAAGTTATTGGACCAGTTGTAGATATTCGCTTTGATGCAGAACATTTACCTTCCATTAAAAACGCTATTTTAATTAAAACAGATGATGGCCAGCAGATGACAGCGGAAGTTGCACAACATGTTGGTGATGATGTTGTTAGATGTATCGCTATGTCTTCAACAGATGGTCTTGTAAGAGGAATGGATTGTATTGATACAGGAAAACCAATTGAAGTTCCTGTTGGTGATGCAGTTCTTGGAAGAATGTTTAATGTTCTAGGTGAAGCAATTGATGGTCTTGGTGAAGTAAAGGCAGATCAAAAGATGCCAATTCATCGTGAAGCACCAACATTTGCTGAACAGACAACACAAAACGAAATCTTGGAAACAGGTATCAAAGTTATCGACTTATTATGTCCTTATGCAAAGGGTGGTAAGATTGGTTTATTCGGTGGTGCAGGTGTTGGTAAAACTGTACTTGAACAGGAATTAATTCATAATATTGCCATTGAACATGGTGGCAGATCTGTTGTTGCCGGTGTTGGTGAAAGAACACGTGAAGGTAACGACATGTACTATGAAATGAAGAATTCTGGAGTATTAAAGAACACTGTTCTTACATATGGACAGATGAATGAATCTCCAGGTGCCAGAATGAGAGTTGCATTGAGTGCTCTTACAATGGCTGAATATTTTAGAGATGTTGAACATCAGGATGTATTGTTATTTATTGATAACATCTTCCGTTTCACACAGGCAGGTTCTGAAGTATCTGCGTTATTAGGTCGTATGCCATCTGCGGTAGGTTATCAGCCTACATTAGCAACAGAAATGGGACAGCTTCAAGAAAGAATCACTTCTACAAAGGATGGTTCTATTACTTCTGTACAGTGTGTATACGTTCCTGCGGATGACTTGACAGACCCAGCACCAGCCGCAACATTCTCACACTTGGATGCAAGACTTGTATTGGATCGTTCTATCGCTGCTTTAGGTATTTATCCAGCAGTTGATCCACTGGGATCTTCTTCTCGTATGCTTGATCCACTTGTTGTTGGGGAAGAACATTATCAGGTCGCTAGAAAAGTACAGGAAATCTTACAGAGATATAGAGAATTACAGGATATCATTGCGATTCTTGGTATGGATGAACTTGGTGAAGAAGATAAGAAAATCGTTAACCGTGCGCGTCGTATCAGAAACTTCTTGTCTCAGCCATTCAGTGTTGCGGAACAGTTTACTGGCATGAAGGGTGTATATGTACCTGTGAAGGATACAGTTCGTTCATTCAAGGAAATTCTTGATGGTAAATATGATGATCTGCCTGAAGCAGCATTCTTGTCTGTAGGTACGATCGAAGACGTTGTTAAGAAAGCAGAGTCACTAAAATGAGTCAGCTACATGTTCGCGTCGTAACACCACTTGGTGTATATAAGGAATTTGATACACCAATCATTAACATTCAAACGGAAGATGGTAATCAAGGTGTATTGGCGAATCATATGCCACTTGTAACAATGTTAAAGATTGGTACAATGACATCTATTGAAGATGGAGTGAGAGAAACATATGCAGTATCTGGAGGCTTATTTTACTTCAGAGAAAATCTCGCAGAAATTCTGACAGATTCCATTGAAAATAAGAAAGATATCGATTTAGCTAGAGCTGAAAATGCAAAGAGAAGAGCAGAAGAACGTTTAAAATCAAATGATCCAAATATTGATTTCAAGCGTGCTGAGCTTGCATTGAAGAAAGCCTTGAATAGAATCGAAGTTAAGAATCTGAAATAAAGGGTATACATAGCAATATGTATATCTTTTTTTGAAAGGAAAGTTTATGAAAGTGATTATGAATTGTGATGACCTTGGATATCAAGGGAGTGAATGAGGCTATTGTAATTGTTTATCAACAAGGAATATTAAGATCAACAACAGCACTGGTAAATAGTGCATATATTTAGGAAGCAGTTATTATGATGAAAGAAAATCCTGGGATTGGTGTTGGACTGCATTTGAATCTGACATCAGGGAAACCTCTTACCAATTGTCCGTTATTAACAAACCCAGAGACAGGTTTATTCTACAAAGGAAGAGTAGAAATGTTAAAGAATCATCCTGTGATGAGAAAAGTTGAAAATGAATGGAATGCACAGATGAATAAATATATTGAATTGCTTGGTGAACTGCCAGATCATATTGATTCTCATCATTATGTACATGTAGGAATTGTGGATCTTGATCTGTATCGATGGTCTAGCTATAACATTCAAAGAATTAAAGAATTAGATATTCTATGTAGCGATACTGTAAAACAATATATTGAAGAACATCATATTGAGCTGACAAACTATTCAGAATAAATGAAAAGGGATGCATTATTTTCTGCATTCCTTTTTTACATCTGTAGGTGATATCCGATATTTTTTCTTAAATGCTTTGGAGAAATAATCTGCATCTAAAAATCCTACCGTATGAGAAATATCTTTCATGGAAGCATTTGTTGATTCTAATAGTTTTCTAGCTTCATTTAAACGAATGGATAGTAGTCTTTGATGAATTGTCGTCCCATATTTCTTTTTGAAGTAAGTATGTAATGTTGCTTTTGATACATTGAAATATGAACAAAGTGAATCTATTGAAATTTGTTCCATGTAGTGTTTGACAAGATAACTTTGTATAGCTTCCGCAAGATCACTGCTAGGAACATTCACTGTATTTGTTAATGATAGATATTCTGCACAAATATCAACAAGCTCTCCTAATGCTTTAATTTGTGCTTTTGTGTGTTTGCATGTTTGATGCACCGCTTTTTTTAATTCTTTAGTGTCATGAATATATTGAGAGGCAAGTATTTCTACATTAGATGTATCTTCATCTGCATCGATTGCCTGACCAAGCATAAGATACCCAGTAAGCTGCCCATAGGTATACAGAGGCATAATTGCTTCATATAGACCACACCAGCATTTATAAACATAAATTTGAGATGATTGAAAAACATGTTCCATAGCTTCCCTATCACACTTTGTACATTTATTTCTCGCATCTTTGTATTGATCCAGTAAATAACACAATGGACATTTCTTGTCAGGGTAAGAAACAACAACATTTTGATGAATATCAAAAATTGTCATATTCATTCCAGATAATAAATAAAAACTTTTTAGTATTGATTTTAAGTCTTTCATAGAATCTTGATAAAAGTATGATTTATACTTTTTTCCTGTTAGAAATACTTTAATCCATAAAGATTATTTCGTAAAGAGAATATAGTAGAAGTATGGAGGAATTACGTATGAATTTATCTTGGTTAAGTAATCCAGAAATATTTCAAGTGAATCGTTTAAAAGCACATTCATCACATCATTATTATGCAAATGAAGAAGAGAAACAGAGCAGTTTGATTCATGTATTAGATGGTACATGGAAGTTTCATTATGCAAATGCTCTCAATGAAGTTATCGAAGGTTTTGAAAAAGAATCGTATGACTGCAGTACATGGGATGATATTCAAGTACCATCGCATATACAGATGCAGGGATATGGAACACCAATGTATGTGAACCAGATCTATCCTTGGAGTGGAAGTGAACAATTATTGCCTGGTGAAATTCCTGAACATAATCCAGTAGGCAGCTATGTTACGTATTTTGACAGTTCTATTTTAAAAGAGAATACAAAAACGAGGATTGTATTCCATGGAGCAGAAAGTGGTATGGCTTTATGGATCAATGGTGCATTTGTTGGATATAGTGAAGACAGCTTTACACCAAGTGCATTTGATATTAGTGAATATATTCATGAAGGAAGAAACAAGGTAGCAGTGAATGTCTATCGTTTTACATCTGGTTCATGGCTGGAAGATCAGGATTTCTGGAGATTTTCTGGTCTGTTTAGAAGTGTGGAATTACAAAATGTTCCTTTTGTACATGTCAATGATTTAAAGATCACACAAGATGTGAATGATCTCAAACATCCAAAAATCATTGTTGCACCTGTAATGGAAGCAGACGAAGACTATACATTAGAATATCGTCTATTTGATGCAGATCATACATTGCTTCAAAGTAAAGTTACAAATGATACATGTGTATTTGAAGTGGACAATCCTGTTTTATGGTATGCTGAAAAACCATATTTATATCATGTAGAAATTCTTGTAAAACAGAAAGATAAGATCATTGAATGTGTTCGCGAACATGTTGGTATTCGTAAGTTTGCATTGAAAGATGGCATTATGTATATCAATGAAAAGAGAATTGTATTCCATGGTGTAGATCGTCATGAATTCAGCTGTGAAAGTGGCAGGGTTGTATCCTATGACTTAACAAAGCAAGATATCCTCAACATGAAAGCAAATAATATCAATGCGATTCGTACATCACATTATCCAAATCAGACATTCTTATCTGACTTATGTGATGAATATGGAATTTATGTCATTGATGAAACAAACCTGGAAACACATGGAACGTGGTCTGAATTCTTTGACAAAGAACATATCATTCCAAATGATGATCCAAAATGGCTGGAAAATGTATTAGACCGTGCCAAGTCAATGTATGAAAGAGATAAGAATCATCCAAGTATTTTGATCTGGTCTTGTGGAAATGAATCGTATGGTGGAAAAGATATCTTTGAAATGAGTGAATATTTTAGAAGTGTGGATCCATTAAGACTTGTCCATTATGAAGGTGTTTCTTCAGATACAAGATATCCAGATACAACAGACATGGTATCAAGAATGTATACACCTGCGAAGGATATTGAAGAATATCTAAAGAAACATACAGAAAAACCATTTATTCTATGTGAGTATGCACATGCGATGGGGAATAGTAATGGTGCTTTATATAAGTATACGGATCTTGAAAAGAAGTATTCTCAATATCAGGGTGGTTTTATCTGGGATTATGTAGATCAGGCGATTCTACATGATGGAAAGCTGTACTATGGTGGAGACTTCCATGAAAGACCTAGTGATTATGATTTCTGTGGAAATGGAATTATGTTTGCGGATCGAACGCCAACACCAAAACTGCAGGAAGTGAAATATTGTTACCAGTTCATTGATACAAAAATCAATGCAAAAGAAATTACAATTACAAACCGTTATCTCATTACAAATTTAAATGAATTTGATACGTTCATGACATTATATGCTGATGGAAAAGAAGTGAAGAAGGAAATATATCATTTATCATGCGAAGCAAATGAAAGTATTACTTTAGAGAATCCATTTGTTGTGGATGAGAAACATGAGTATTCTATTGTGGTAACATTTGAAAAAGATGGTCATGAATATGCACATGAACAATATGTATATCCATACCAAAGAGAAGAACATCATGTATGGACACCACTTTCAATCAATGAAGATTACTTAAATGTAGGAGTTTCTTTTGAAGGAGGTAATGTCATCTTCTCTAAATCAAAGGGTTTAGTGTCTTATAAAGTGCATTCACATGAATTTATCAGAATGCCTGTAAGACCAAATTTCTTTAGAGCTGCAACAAATAATGATGTTGAAAATGGATATGGCTATCGCTATGGACAGTGGCTGCAGAATAGTCTGTATGCAAAGTGTAAATATATCAACACAGTCAAAGAAGAGAATCGTTGTATTGTTTCCTATGAATATGCATTGCCATCTATGGAAGATCATCCATTACATATGAACTATGAAGTCTATGGAGATGGTGAAATTGTTGTAGATATGTATTTAGATGCTTTTGAAAACCATATTGAAATGCCAGTCTTTGGTATCTTGTTACAGACATACACAGATTTAGATGAAGTATCTTACTATGGCAATGGACCAGAAGAAAACTATATTGATCGAAAGAAAGGTGCAGTGTTAGGAAAATATACATACAATGTAAAAGAAAATCTAACACCATATCTTTACCCGCAGGAATGTGGTAATCGTACAGATATGAGAGAATTAAATGTTCATTCAGACAGGCACGCATTGTTGATTCAAGGAAATATGTTTGAATGCTCCGTACTGCCATATTCACCATTCGTATTAGAAAATGCAAAACACCAGTGGGAATTACCACAGTCATATGAAACAGTTTTAAGTATCAATGAAAAACAAATGGGAATTGCTGGTGATAATACATGGGGTGCAAGAACACATGATGAGTTCCTGCTGACAAAAGAAAAACATCACTTGAGAATATCTATCAAAGGAAACTGAAAAAAATAGGATTTAACCTGATTGGGTTAGATCCTATTTCATTTCAAGCATGATTTTAATGATTTCTTTATCTGTTTCTGCCATACCGTCATGTGCAAGATGACCTACATTTTTTATTGTAGCTTCCACGCCTCCACCAACGATACCATCACCACGGTAGAATTCTTTACCATGTTTATACATCTGCATGCCAAGCAATCCACTTTCAACGCCAGATGCAATCTTAGCAGCACAGCTGGCTTTTGCACCATCGCAAACAACACCAGAATTGATTGCCAGTGCGTTGACGACTGTATGAGAAATTTCATTGAGCCCTCCACCATAGAGGTACATGATTCCAGCGCCAGCACCACAGCCTGCACTTGTTGCACCACAATATGCACTTAAGCAGCCAATACCAGTTTTCAAATGAATGCTTGTCAGATTTGCAATTAACAATGCTCTATATAGTTTTTCTTGAGAAACACCTAATTCTTTTGCATAGATAATCACAGGAACAGAAGTAGTAATTCCCTGGTTGCCAGAACCGCTATTAATGACAACAGGTAACTCACATCCATTCATACGTGCATCACTGCCTGCAGCAGCATATGCTTTTGCACGGTTGTGAAGAGAATCTCCGTATGCCATAAGTAATGTTCTGCCAACTGCAGCACCATATTTTCCAGTGATGCCTTCTTCACTGATTGCCATGTTGTAGGTAATCTGCGTATCTAGTATTTCTTTGACATCTTCTAAGTTGCATGTATTCGCAAATTCAACAATGCCTTCCATAGATAGAATGGAATGATCAATACTGGAAGTTGTTTTCGCAATTGGAGCCTCAAAGATTGTTTTGCCATCTACCTGAATTAAGCAAAGTCCTGTATGGTATTGTGCAGTTCTTGCATAGACCGTATGGTTAGCTGAATGTAATGTTACCGCAATATCTAAAATGTAATCGGAAGTTGATTTTGTAACAGAACAAGGCACACGATTCAGAAATGAAACAATTTCTTTTTGTTGAGAATCTGTAATTGAAGAAAGAACTTCTAATTCAGCTTCTGCTTCACCCGCAACGATACCTGCAGCAGCTGCAGCAGGTATTCCACGTAAACCATTGGTATGTGGAACAATAACACTTTTCACATTCTTGATGATATTTCCAGAAGCACATACTTCTACAGAAGTGATTTCTTCATCCATGTATTTTTTTGCTTTTGCAGCAGTTAAAGCAATTGCAATTGGTTCTGTACATCCCATTGCTGGTTTTAATTCTGATTTTAATATTTCACAATATAAATTATATGTAGTTTTATCCATAACATTTACCTCATGTATAATAGTACCACGTAATAGATGAGAGGAGTAATGGGTATGAAACAAATTAAAGATACTTTTTTTATTGTTGTGGGTAATATGATTTGCTCTTTAGGAATTGGAACGATTGCATTAAGACTAGGGTTGTCTCTTGGAGGTGTTTCTGGTCTGGCAAAAGTATTGCATGGTATATTGCCAATATCCATTAGTATTCTTGTATTGGCAGTGAATTTAATATTATTTGCATTGGCTTACTTTTTTGTTGGAAAAAAGTTTGCGATGAATTCCTTTTTGTCTGTTATTTTATTTCCAGTCTTTTTAGAGATTGCACAGAATATTACAGTACTGGACTGTTTAAAAGAAGACTTGCTGCTGGGTACATTGATTGGCGGAATCTTGCTTGGCAGTGGCAGTGGTTTAATTTTAAGAGGAAATGGAAGCAGTGGTGGATTTGACATCATTGGTGTTATTCTGAACAAGTATTTTAATGTCAAGACAGCTTCAATAATGGGCTTGATTGATGTATTTGTATTGGTGTTTCAAATAAGAATTGAGAATCTGATGTTCTCTATTTATGGTGTTGTAATGATTTTTATTACTTCTTATATGGTGAATTTGATTCTGACAAAGGAAAACAATGAAGTTAAAATCATGATTTTCTCCAAGAAAGAAGATGAAATTCAATATATGCTTCTTCATGAAAGAGATTGTGGATGTTCTATTTTACATGGAGAAACAGGCTATACAAAAGAAAAGATGCGTGTCATTGTAAGTATCATGCCATATGATAAAGTGAATCCTGTAAAACAAAGCATATTAGCAATTGATCAAGATGCATTTATAGTTTTGGAAAATGTTCAGGCGGCATATAGTGGTGTGCATTATTTAAGAAAACCAGAAGAAATGTAAGCACTTTCGTTGTTCCTGGTAAGAAACGTTGTTATAATTTTCTGCATTAAGGGTGATCAGGAAAGAAGGGAAAACATGGAACAAATCAGTAAAAAAACATTTTTTAGTTTCGCTGTCATGGATAGTCTTTATTGGGCTTTTTATGCATGTTTTGTAGGATTTATTGCGACGTATTTATTGGCATGCGGCATGGATAATGCAGTATTGTCTATTATGCTTGCGTGCTTTATGGGTGCATCATTTATTGGTGCATTCTTCTGGGGAAGTATTTGTGATAAAGCAAAAACAAATAAAAAAATATTTATTCCAGAGTATATCGCTACAATCATAATTGCCTTCATTATTTATTTCATGGCAGAAAAAAATATCTGGGTATCAACAATCTTATATCCTTTGTTCGGTTTTTTATCTTCTCCATTAGGTAGTAACTTAGATACGTGGATGCTTCGTTCTTTTCATAAAGATGCTTCCGCATATGGCAGAGCAAGAGCAATTGGATCAATGGGCTATGCGATTACAGCGTTATTTATGGGAATGTTGATTAATGCAATTGGGTATCAAATGATTCCTGTTGGAACTTTCTTTTTTGCAATCCTTGTTTTGATCATTGCGTTTATGATTAAAGAAGTTCCTTTTGAAAATGTTGTGGTGCATTCTGGCAGTGGCAGTGTAAAAGATCTATTGCACATTGGTTCTTTTATGTTTATGCTAGTAACCGTTTTCTTTACAGGCTTAGCAATAGCACCAGTGAATAACTTAAAGATTGTTATTTTAAAGAGTGTTGGCGGAGACGTTGGGCTGCTTGGGGTAGATTCTTTTCTTGGCGTTATGGTACAGGCATTATTTATCTTTATTTCTGGAAATCTGAAAAAGATACCTACATATGTAAGACTATTCTTAATGACACTGACTGTATTTATCACAATGGGACTTGTAGCCTTTGCGGTGAATCCTTGGATGATTATTCTTGGTACAGTATTCTCAAATATGAGTTACGGAATTATGCTTCCAACACAAAGAGAAATCGTAGAAGCAAATGTTCCTTCCACATTAAAAAATACAGCGCACAGTTTATCTGATGCGATGTATGGTAGTTTCTCTGGTATTCTGGCATTATCGTATTCAGGATTTGTCATGGATGCATTCGGTGCTAGATCTGTTGCAATGCTTGGTGGTGTCATCATGATCATCGCTGTAGTACTTTCATTGACAAAGATTGCGAAGAAAAACTAAAATTCATAATAATTTGAGAAGATCAGTTGGACTTTCAAATGTATATGTACCATGTAATGGGGTAGTGGAAACACTTCCCCATTTTGCATATCCAAAATCAATACCTGCATTGATAGATGACTGCTGATCAGATAGTGCATCTCCAATATAGATGACTTCTTCTTTTGGTACGTTTAAGTTTTCAATACACTTTAGAAGTGGCTCTGGATCTGGCTTGTGCTTAGTAGTATCTTCCGCAAGAATAACAGTATCCATATATTGATCAATTCCTTTAGAACAGATGTCCAATTCATACTGTTTGTGTGTTTTTGCAGATACAATTGCCTGCTTGATATGATTTTTCTTGAATGCTTCAAATACATCCATAAATCCATCATATAGCGTTGCACCTTCCTCATATGCATTGACATATTTGACCCATCTAGCATATGTTGCTTCTGGATTTTTTATCTTTAATTCTTCCATAACTTTCATACCAGGATAAGCAGCAAACTTTAAAACCTGATCAAATGACCATGTTTCTCCTGTTTCTTCTTTGATGATTTGAAGCAGTGGGTACATGTTCATATTTAACGTATTTAAAATTGTTCCATCGATATCATAAATGATTGCATTATATTTGTTCATAGATACTCCTGTTATCTAGAATCATTATAACAAAAAAGAAATAGAGATTATCTACTTCTTTCTGTGTTCTGTATAAACATCATTAAGAATCCTATCAGTAATAATGTTGAAGAAATCCAAATCGTTTTCATACCAAGGTAAAGAATACAAGAATATCCAACCGTAGCACCCAATGCAAATGTGATAATGATTCCAATGTAATGCAGCGCCTTTTTTAAAGATTCTTCATTCTTTGTTCTCATCCAGTGAGAGAATGCGGAAACACCTGCTCTCATATTACCAATGCACATTGTACTTGCGTATGGATAGCCATGTACGGAGCGGAATGCCTGTACCTGCATTGCACAAGAAAAAGATACAAGACAATTCGCATAAAGATTTCCGTTTTCATTGAAAAATCCTGATACAAATAAAGAAACGATTTCCAAGATTAAGATTGTCTGCCTCCAATGTAACTTCTTTGCTTCTTTATAGTATCCCTGGATTTGTTCCGCAACAAAGATGCCTAATGCAAATGACAGGAGAGGAAATACGTAACGGATAGCATCAGCATATTGTCCATCAGACAGTTTAGATGCCATTAAAACGATGTTTCCTGTTTGAGCATTCGCAAATACTTTATTTCTAGCGAAATAAGTATATGCATCTTGTAGACCACCAGAAAATGTGATGATCATAGCGAGTAGAAATGTTTCTGACATCTGTTTAATTTTCATACGTGAACTATTATAGTCACTATTTTTGATATGAAAAGAATAAATTTCTTTCAGAAAACATTTTAAAGCACGATGAATACTAGACTTATGTGATAAAATAGATACATGATAAAAAGATTTTATTATGGATTGATCAGTATGAAATATGCATTCTTTATGTTTGGGATTCCAATGCTGATATTTATAACTGCATTTATTGAAACAAGAAAAAAACTGGCTGTATTTCATACATTGATGTTCATATTTATTATATTGTTAGCTTGTGTGTTAGCTTTCTACTACAAAGATAAGCTGCATGTTTTAAAGCAATTGAAGCAAGTGAAAGATTTAGTAGAATATGAAAAGGGTGGTGTCGTTGATCGCTCATGGGTTTTAGAAGATCGTATGCTTTGTGCAAAAGGATTGAATATTCGTGAAGTTAAAAGCAGCACCGTAAGTAAAGTAGTACTTTGCAATGAAGAAAAAGGAAAACAGGTATTAGAACTATCTGTAAAAGATGAAATTGTACCAATGACAACAATTTCAAAAGAAGAAGCACAAAGATTTGTGGCATATTTAAAAAGAAAAAATCCTTCCATTATTGTTGAAGGAATAGAAGCGAAAGGAAATGGTTCCCTGCAGGAATTAGGCGCAGGCGTACAGGTATAAAACATGACAATGACAAATGCAGAACTGATGAAAGCTTTGATTCAGAAATTTATACAGGTGACATTGGATGATGGATCTGTTCATGCTGGATATATTGGAAATCCAGAAGATTTTCAAGGGGATTCATTACCAGCGCATATGGTATTAATTAATGGTTTAATGAGAGACAACATTGAAGTTGCCAGAGTGGTAGATGTGGAATTTCCAAAAAGAGAAGACACAACACAGATCCCAATTGTTGGATTTGAAGACAAGTAGATGGAAACATCTGCTTTTTTAATTGGAACTGTTTGAAATAAGCGTTACAATAGGTCATACGGTGAGGTATCTATGACATTTAAAGAACAAAAACGAATACAATATTTAAGACCATTTATGGTAGTGATTGCGGCAATTATTATGTCGCTGAACATAAAAATTATGGTAAGAAATGGTGGGCTGTATCCAGGCGGTGCAACGGGATTGACCATTCTTACACAGGCAATTCTTCAAAAGTTTTTCAACATTGAAATCAGCTATACATTTGTAAATGTATTCTGGAATGCATTACCTGTATATATCGGATTTAAATATATTGGTAAAAAATTTACATTGTTTTCTCTGTTTATGATTCTATTAAACAGTGTACTTGTAGATATGATTCCAAAGTATACATTAACTTCAGATATTTTATTAATCAGTGTATTTGGCGGAATGTTGAATGGACTAGCGATATCTTTATGTTTGATGGTGGATACAACAACAGGAGGAACAGATTTTATCTCAATCTTTCTTTCGTCTAGATATAATGTGGATGGATTTAATCTTGTTCTTGGATTGAATGCGGTAATCTTGATTACGGCAGGTGTCTTATTTGGATGGGATAAAGCATTGTATTCTATTATTTACCAATATGTATCAACACAGACAATTCATTTGTTATATCGAAATTATGCACAGGTGACTTTGTTTATTATTTCAAATAAAGTAGATGAGATTTCTGAGATGATTCATGCTATTACACAACATGGTGCAACGATCATCAGAGGAGAAGGTTCTTACAAGAATGATGAAAGAAAGATGATCTATTCTGTAATCAATGAGAGTAGTGAAAAAGCAATTGTCAGCAACATTCTCGCAATTGATCCAAAAGCATTCGTGAATTGTGTGCGTACAAAAGAAATACGTGGTCACTTTAATCAAATGCCAAAAGACTAAAAAAGAATTGAAATTCACAATGTCATTAAGTTATGAGAAATAAATTCTTAGTGATATTAATTGAAAATTCAAGAAAACAAATCTTTAGCGAAAGTTAACAGCTTTTCCATAAGATTTGTTTTTTAATTCCTGAAATCAGTGATTTATCAGAGATGATCAAAGGAAACTTGATCAATGCATCAGCGGAATCTTACTCCTGAGCAACATTGTTATGAATGTCTCTCTAAAACAAACATAAAAGGACAAAAAAGAATCAAATGCCAAGAGGCTCTTTGATTACATTCTCTATTCATAGGACCTGTGATCTTCTTTCTGATATCATTATTGAGTCGGCTTCCTCCCGACCTCTGGAAAGGAGGTGAGTACACGTGGAGTATCTAATAGCTTTCATAAGCTCCGTCGTAGCAGGTGTTATTTCGTACTATATCTGTAAATGGCTGGATGGAGTCGAAAAAAATAATCGATCAGCCTAGGTATTGAAAAAGGGAACTGTTCCAGCAGTTCCCTTTTTTTACACGTGGCTTAATAGCTTTCATAGCCAACTACAATATAGCAAATTTTTCTTTTTTTTCAAGTTCTACATTTATAATCAGCAAATATATATTTTGTAATAAATTTTCGGCTAATCTACAATCGTGTGGTTGACAAAGAGCTTATTTACGCTTAAATCTAACTCTTTCAAGAACTAAATGGCGCAGAATTCTATTAGATTTCGGCCATTTTTCATTATCACTTTTACATCGATGCAGATATATGAACCAATTTAAATAAGATTGCAAGTTTTCTACTTCCATTCCTATAAACCTCCAGATATATCTTTTCAACCAGCTGC
>OIYH01000158.1_pt1 | contig 58780 bp, 59 predicted proteins | sample 1587911 | NCBI WGS metagenome assembly OIYH01 (sample SAMN03283252) | human gut metagenome | biome: human-associated habitat; material: feces | host: Homo sapiens | place: USA | collected 2013
TGGTTGATTGATCTAGCTGTGGTAAATCTATATAGAAATAAATATCATAGCACATCAATCCTTCATCTTTGATAAAAGCTTCTTTATCCATTAAATGAAAATGAGGATTGACGATTTTATCACCAATACGGACTCCTTTAATTAGCTTTTTTATTTCATCTAATGAAAGATGTTTGGCTTCTTCAACAAAACAAGAAATGATTCTTGCAAGCATATACGGATGTCCTATCAGCATTTTACAATACTGATCATACATGATTGTTTTATTAGAGCTTGTTATAAAATTTAATTGTTGCATAAGTAGTTCCTCCTACTATATATATCGTTTATTTTTTTACTTTTTTCTTCTTTTTTTGTTAAAAAAGGAAAAAAATTGGAAATTTCATTCCATTAATCTACTTAATATTCTTATTTTGACAAAAAAAGAAGAATCAAACGATTCTTCTAATATTTATAGAAACCTTCTCCTGAAGACATACCAAGTTTTCCTTCATCAATATATTTCTTTAACATTTTAGCCATCCCTTTAAAATTATATGGAGCTAAAAATGATGGTACTTTTAAATACATTGAAACAATATTATAAGCTGTTGTAAGACCAACTGTATCTAAAATTTGGAAAGGTCCTTTAGGAGCACCTGTACCAAGTGTCCAAGCTTTATCAATACTTTCAGGATCGCTTATACCATTTACATAAAGATCCATTCCTGAAAATAATAAAGGAACAAGCATTGAATTTAATAAATAACCTGATTTTTCTTTTCTTACAGGTAAAGGAATCATACGTATTTCTTTAGCAAAATCCATAATCAAATCAAAATATTTTTGATCCGTTTGTTTTTGTGCCATGACTTCTGTCATATTATTTTTCCAAATACTATTTGCAAAATGTAATGATAAATATTTTTCTGGACGTTTTGTATATTTAGCGAACTTCGATGGTAATAATGTAGATGAATTCGTAACGATAACTGTCTTTTCAGGTAATAAATCTGCCATTTTTTTATAAATATCTATTTTTTGTTCTACATTTTCAGCCATTGATTCAATAATTAAATCGGCATCACTGACTGCTTTTTGTAAATCTAATTCTAATTTAATATTTTCATAGGCCTTATTAGCTTTTTCTAAACATTGTTCTTTATCAAAATCTTCATAATCACTAATACCCATGGCCCAATTTTGAGGTGTCTTTCCTTTATCGCTATCCATTAAAGTAATCGTAGCATGATAAACCTCTTTTAAATGATCTAATTTAGGCTGACATCTTCCTATACTTCCTTCACTTCTAAGCCAAATCGTTACATCAAAACCACAATAAGCTGCTTGATAAGCAATTTGACTTCCTAAAACGCCTCCACCAATAACAACAACATTTTTAATTTCCATAGATTCATCCTCCTACCTTTATTTTATCATTTTGTTAAATTATTCACAAAAGATTTTTTACTTTTAGTTTGAACTACATATAAAAAAGAACCCTATTTCTAGGATTCCTTTATACTATTCAGCTTTTGTTGAATTTACTTCTTCAAACATTTGAGGAATTGCATGTTTATCTTCTTTGTTTTTATATTTGAAGTAAACAACTGTTAATAATGAACATACTATTAAGATTCCTGCAAACACTGCAATTTCAACTGAAATTGAAGGAGCTGTCATACTAATTGTTTTTCTAAATCCATCTACACTATAAGTATATGGTACAAATTTATGAATAGCTTTGTAGATAGCTGGACCTGTATCTAATGGATAAGTACCAGCTGAACCACCTAAGTTAACAATCATGAATACAAGTAATAAGAAGTCACCAATAAATCCAGTTGTTAAACTTAACAACATAACGAGTGACATAAATGCCGCCGATACGAGAATTGCAAGTAAGTATGTTAAACCTAAATTAACAGGTTCAAATCCATTAATTAATCTTAAAGCAGTAACCATTACGATAGCTGCTAATGTAGAAACTGTATACATAACAGTTGCTTTACTTGCCCAATATTTCCATGCATTTTCAGCTTTTTTAATACCATGTCTAATTGGATACATTAAAGCAAATGCTAAGCATGTTACATATAAACCAACTGACATCATATAAGGAGCCATTGCATGACCGTTATTTTCAACTTTAGAAATTTCTTTATGACTTGTTTCAACAGGAGTAGCTACCATATCAGTAGTTTTATCTGTTGAATCAATCTTACTTTCTTCTGCACCAGATTTTAATGCACCATTTAAAGTAGTTACACCATCAGCTGCACTCTTAATTCCATCACCTAAAGTATCAGAACCAGCAGCCAACTTACTAGCACCATCACTAATTTGACCAGCACCATCAGATAATTGATTAGCACCATTCATTAATGTAGCATTATTACTTACTAATGTTGAAGTACCTGTAGCCAATTGATCAACACCACTTGTTAAAGCTGTAATTCCTTTAGTTAATTCAGGAACATTACTGTTTAATTTTGAAGTACCATCAGCTAAAGCAGTAGCACCACTTGTTAAAGCTGTATTGTTATCAGCGATTTGTGTTAAACCTTTTTGTAAACTATCCACACCAGCTGTATAAGCTTGAACACCTGCAACTAAAGCATCTTTAGAATCAACAGTTACTTGTTTAATATTTCCATCATTGTCAACAGTTACATATTTACCACCATTAACTTTTGCATTCACTTCATTTAATCCAGCTTGGACTGTTTGAGTTCCACTTACTAATCCTGTAGGAACTTTTGTACCATCTGTTAAAATTCCACCATTAAGAGCTGCATCCAAATCATTTAAACTTGATTTAGTTGAACTAGATAATGTATTAATTGCTGTAGATGCACCTGTTGTATAAGTAGCAACAGAATCCATATATGAAGCTACACCGTCTTTATATTTATCTACAGGGAAATAATTTGTTAAACCATAAGCAACGATTTCTGCTCTTGACATTCCACTAGTTAATAATTTACTAGCAATTCCTTGTTTTTTAGCATCACCACTTGCATTTAATGTTTTAATTAATGCAGCATAATTATCTAATGATGTTTTCCCATCAGATAATTGAGTCAATGAATCTTGACTTGCTGCCATAGTTTTTTTGGAAGTTTCAAGATTTTCTTGTAATTTTTTTACACCATCAACTACTTGTTGATTTCCTACAACTAATTTTTCAGCACCTTCACCTAATGCTTTAACACCTGCATTTAATGCTGTGTTATTTTCAACCAATTGATTCGCACCAGCTAATGCTTGACTTACACCTGCTGTATAATCACTAACACCTTTATTTAATGCTTGAGCGCCAGTATTTAAATCACTTACACCACTAGCTAATGTAGGAGTAGCACTACCTAAAGTACCAACACCTGTTTTTAATTGGTAAATACCATTATTTACTGTAACGACACCATTTGTGTAATCTTTTAAACCTTTAGTTAAAGTATTTGTACCATCTTTAAATGTTAAAGAACTACTTGCTAATACTTTTAAGTTATCACTAATTGTTTTGTTACCATCTTCTAATTGAGTCATACCATCAGATAATTGTTGAGTACCATCGCTGGCTTCAGCAAATCCATCTGACATTGTTCCAATTGAAGTAAAGATTGTTTCAGCATATGTTTTTGTTACTGAAGCTGAAACTTCAGCTTTAATTTTTGCGATTGCTGAATCATCCATTTTTGATGCAACATAGTTTGTACCTGGATTTGTTGTATAATTTAAAACCATCTTTTTAGGATTTTTATCCAACAAAGTTGTTGCATTCTTTGAAAAATTACTTGGAATTGTAATGACCATATAATAGTCACCATCTTTTAGACCCTTATTTGCTTCTTTAGAATTTACAAAATGGAAATCTAATGAATCGTTGTCTTTTAACTTATCAACAAGTTGATTACCAACATCTAATTTCTTATCATTGTAATCAACTGCCTTATCTTTATTAACGACAGCGACAGGAAGATTTCCACTGTTACCATATGGATCCCACATAGATCCAAGGAAGACAACAGTGTAAATACTAGGAATAAGAATAAGAGCAACTAAAACAATTTGAATCCAATGATTTTTTAAAATGTTTTTCCACTCTTGCTTAATCATAAATATCCTTCTTTCTATCTTCTATAGACATTTTACATCCATAGATATATAATGTCTATAGAGTATTATAATTTTTTCAATATATTTGTCAATATTCTTACATACAAAATATAAAAAATTAGCTATAATAAAAAAAGGGAAGGGATTACAATGAGAATAAGAAAAAGTTTTGAACAAGCAATTTGTATTTTATTACTTATTGGAACAAGTGAAGGGCCATTAAAAAGTCATGAACTTAGTAAAAAGCTAGATGTTTCTGATTCATATTTAAAGAAAGTAACAAGACAATTGGTCGTTGCTGGTCTTATTACTTCTAAGGCAAGTAAATTAGGTGGTTTTATTTTAAATAAAAAAATGAATGATATATCATTTTTAGATATTTTTGAAGCAATTGAAGGCAAGGAAACTTTTATTGAAACAACGCATCTTGTTGATAAAGTCTTTGATCCTGCTTTAAATATACATCATACCGAAGATATCATTATGAATCATTTAAATGCTGCAGAGAATCAATACAAACAAAAGCTCAAAGAAATCAATCTTGGTGAGATTACAAATTATGTTCATCAAAATTCTATTTAAAAACAGGTTCAATTAGAACCTGTTTTTTAGTTTGAAATTAATTTTTTAAAATCATTTTTAATAAGTGGTTTTGAAAAATAAAATCCTTGTATAAAATCACAACCATGCTCTTTTAGAAAATCTAGTTGTTCTTTTGTTTCGACCCCTTCAGCAACAACCTTCATTTCTAAACGATGAATCATTTCAATTAATGAAGCAAGAATACTATCATTACTTTGGCTATAACCGATATTACGCACAAATCCCATATCAATTTTAATAATATCAAATTCAAAATCACGAATTGTACTTAATGATGAAACACCACTACCAAAATCATCCATCAAAATCATATTTCCTCTTTGATGCAATGTTGATAAAAAATCATTCGCATTTACTGATAATGAAGAATAAGCTGATTCTGTTACTTCATAATTAATATGTTGGTTTCTTTCATTTTCTAAAATAAGATTCATAATGTTTTGGTTCATTAAATCCATTCTTGATAAATTCATAGAAATCTTAATAGGTATATCTTGACATTCCTTTTCCAAAAACTCTTGAACACTTTGATAAACATATGTATCTAATATAGTGATATATCCACTTTCTTCCAAAGCAGGAATAAACTTACTTGGTAGAATCACTCCATTTGTTGGTGAATGCCATCTTACAAGGGCTTCGGCCGAAACAATTTTTTCTGTTTGACCATCATAGATTGGTTGATAATAAACTTGAAATTCTTTGTTTTTGATTGCTTCATCTAATTGAATAAGTGACATACTTCTTTCTTCATGGTCACTTTTCATTTTTTCATTATAAACAGCATATGGTTTTAAATAACGATTAGAAATATAATTTTTAGCAAGTTTAGCACGATCACACATATCTAAAATATTAAGTGTTGTTTCGTGCGGAATAAGATAAATACCACATCTTCCATAAATATCCAGTGTAATTGATTCATAATGATATGTAAAATGTAAATACTTTATCAGTTTTTCATAATCTAAGTTTCGTTTATTAATTAATAATGTAAATTGATCAGCAACCATTCTTGCAACTAAAATAGGTTTTAAAAATGAATTTTGTAATTGAACAACTAAATCATTTAAAATCATATCTCCTATTTCATACCCATATAAATCATTAATAATTTTAAAATCAACAAGATTTAAATACATAATCGCAAATTCCTGTTGTGTATTTCTTTTAATAATTTCATTTGTTCTTCTAAAAAAGCCTTCTCTTGTATAAGTTTCTGTAACAGAATCTATTTCTAATTCTCTTGTCATATCATCAACAACACAAAGCATAATTTCTTTTTTTGATCAAACCAATAATATGAATAATGTACTACTTTATTTTCTAAATCAAAAACTTTAAAGGAATAATATCCTAAATATTTCATATTCTCTTCTAAGTTTTTTAATGATGTATTTTTAATAAATTGTTTTCTATATTTAGGAGCTATTTGATTTTGAGTAACTAAATCAATAACTTTTTGATAATCAATATAATTGTTTTCTTTTATTTCTTTTGTTGCATAATTTAATCTTAAATAAACATTTTGATGTAATATATCAATGAGTGCAATTGCTTGATAATCATTTTTATAAAGTACATTTTTTATTTGTTCATCTATATATTCTTCTGTATTATTACGCCAAAACATATATGCTTGTATATGATTATTAATTGGATTTTTAAAAACATGAACATTTAATTTACAATGTTGAATATATTGATTCCATAAAAAATAATGTTGGATACATTGATATGCTTGATTTGATTGATATTGTTTCAGTAAATGACTTCTTTGTAAAATATCTTGTAATTCATTAACTTCATCTATGTAAGGAATATGTTGATAAATATGTGTTTTTAACCAACTGTCATATTTGATTTTTTGATCATCAAAAAAGATTAAATTTAAATTTTGATCAACTTTAGCTAACATTGTATTATCTGTTAAATCAATACATATACCATATGCAACACTTTCTTTCTAAATTAAAAAATGAATTTGTTCTTGATAAAATTGTAATAACCTATCCATCAGATTTTTGTACTACTTAAAAAATAACTCTTGTCTATACTTAATTATAGACCTTATTAAAAAAAATACAAATGCACTACAAATTAAATAATAAATCTAATAAAATTTCTTTTTAAAACAAAAGGATAGAAAATTAACTCTCTATCCTTATAAATTTTCTTTAATCATTTGGAAAAATAACTCGAGCATCTATTCTTGCCTTTGTTTGGACATCGCATACAGCAATACTCTTTTCTAACTGTTCATAACAATAATTTAAATCATTACTATTAATTGCTCGAATAAATTCTTTAAATTCTGGTATTAATCTTTCCAGCTATTATCAAATTTTTCTTCAATTTCATCATTTAAATGAAGAATAACTTCACCAACTATATTAGGTGGTAATGTTGATTTAATATACCCTTTTGTACCTTGAATCATACCACCATACATACCATGACTATCCTTTACCCCAACGCAACAAGCAATAAATGATGGATATTTTAAAACTAAAAGTCCACTTGTATCAATATTTTTTTCGATGTTACTATAATATTTTGCTTCTACCAGTTTACCAAATAATCCCATTACATAATGCAAATTATAAAGACTCAAATCCATTAAAGCACCACCTACTTTTAATAAATCTTGACGAGTTTGGTAAATATCATCTACAAGGAGTGAAAAATGAGAATAACCAATTCTTTGATTAAAAGCAACATGTTACCTTCTAGCTTTGAAAAAATTCTATAAACTGATTAGGCGCTAATTAAATATAAATAATGGTTATCTTTTCTAGTTTCTAGATTAATTTCAACAAGTTATTTCATTCTTATAGAAGAAGGAATTACAGTTTTTCACGTAAATTTGCTTTCCCTTTTAATAATGAGTTTTTTGACTAATGATGATCCCAGTTATGCCATATAGCAATTATGCATACACAATTCATCATACAATCATCAAACATAAAATCATAGCCATCATAAACTTTAACATGAGATTTATCTTAAAAAGTTCACTTTTCCATTTGTAAGTGCAGCAGTTGTATAAAGTTGATCTTCTTTACAATAAAATAATTCTTTTATAAAACGATAATCTACATTAACAGTATCCAATAATTCCTCATTTTATAAAAACAAAACCATTAAAAGAATTATACCAAACAATAAAAATGAATAATAATGAGAAAATTTAGTTGGTATAATTCTTTAACCCTTCTATTTTTGTTTTTCTTCAATCTCTTTTAACATATCAATACGTACTTGATGTCTTCCACCTTCGTATTCACCTGATAACCATGCATCAACAATCATTTTTGCAAGTTCAATTCCAACAACTCTTGCTCCAAAAGCTAACATATTTGTATTGTTATGTTGTCTTGATAGAAGTGCACTATAAGGTTCACTACAAGTTACACAACGAATACCATTGACCTTATTAGCTGCTAATGAAATTCCTACACCTGTTCCACAAATAACAATCCCTTTATCAACTTCTCCACTGACAACTGCATTTGCTACCGCTTCACCAGATATAGGATAATTAAATCTTTCTGTGCTATCAGTTCCATAGTTAATTACTTCATAGCCATATTTTTCTTCGATATATTTTTTGATTTCTTTTTTGTATTCTACTGCTACATGATCATTTCCAATTCCAATTTTCATTTTATAATCCTCGCAATTCATTAATAATTTCTTGATAACTTTTATCTTTTCCAAATAAAGCACTTGTTCCTAGAATAAATCCTTTAACACCCATTTTTGATAACATTTCAATTTTTTCTGGAGAACATGCCCCATCAATCATGACATCATATCCACCATAATTCTTTGCTTCATCAACAAACTTTTTGAATTTTGGTGTAACAAAATCTAAATACTTTTGCCCTGCAAATCCTGGATTGACACTCATCAACATGACATAGTCACATAGATGTAATAAGTCTTTGACTGTTTCAAAAGATGTTCCTGGATTGATGGCAATTCCTGCTTTAGCTCCTGCATCCTTGATCATTTGTAAAGTTCTACAAGCATGTGGATCAATTTCAGGATGAATATAGATAATTTTTGCTCCTAAACTTGCAAATTTCTCAACATATTTAGATGGATTTTCAATCATCAAATGAACATCGCATGGTTTTATTGCTGTCTTACAGATATATTCGATATCTTGTAATCCCATTCCAAAGTTAGGAACGAAGCTTCCATCCATAACATCTAGATGGAAGATATCGATTCCTCCTTCTTCTAAATCTTTTATTTCTTTTTTTAGTGATGCAAAATTTGCACACATCATACTTGGACATAATAATTTTTCCATATTAGCTCAAATCTTCTCCGTTACTTTCTATGACTTTTTTATACCAATAAAATGAGTCTTTTTTATAACGATTAAACGTACCATTTCCTTCATCATCCATATCTACATAGATAAAACCGTATCGTTTAGTAATTTGACCACTTGATGCAGAAACAAGATCAATAGCGCTCCAAGTAGTATATCCAATCACATTTACTCCTTCAGTAATTGCTTGTTTCATAGAATTTATATGTTGTCTTAAATAATCAATACGATAGACATCATGAATTTTATAGTCATTGGTCAATACGTCTGTTGCGCCCAATCCATTTTCAATAATTAATAGAGGCATTTGATAGCGCCCATATAACTCATGTAATACATATTTTAAACCATCTGGATCCATTGCCCAATCCCATTCGCTATATTGTAAATATGGATTCCTATTGCCAATTGATAAGTTACCTTTTGCCATATCTTCATCAACTTTATGAACTGTTATACAGTTACTCATATAATAAGAAAAAGCAATAAAATCAACCTTTCCGTCCAATAAGTCTCTTTCATCTTGTTGTTTTATATCTAAAGTAATACCCAACTTATTCCAAATATTTTGAGCATAGTATGGATATTGACCACGAACTTGAACATCTGTTGTGTAGTAACACATATTTCTAAATGTTTCCTGACTTATTAAAACATCCTTAGGATCACATGTTAAAGGATAATATGCCAACGAACTAAACATACATCCTACTTGATTTAAAGAATTAATATCATGTGCAAGTTTTACAACTTTTGCACTTGCAACTAATTGGTAATGCAATTGACTAAAATTATTTTGTGATACTTCTCTTGGCAAATCATATGGTAAAAATGAAGGTATTGCTAAAGAATTAATTTCATTAAATGTCACCCAATATCTGACCAAATCTTTATATTCTTTAAAACACACCTTTGCAAATTGATAGAATTCCTCAATCATTTGACGATTACTCCATCCACCAAATTTTTCTTCTAAATAAACAGGGATATCATATTTATGTAAAGTTACTAAAGGTTCAATATCATACTTTTTACATTCTTTTAATACGTTATAATAGAATTCAACGCCCTTTTTATTAACCCCATTTTCATATCCTTTAGGGAATATCCTTGCCCATGAAATAGATAAATTCAATGTTTTTAATCCCATTTCACCAAATAAGGCAATATCTTCTTTGTATCGATGATAAAAATCTACAGCATTATGGTTAATATAATAATAATTATCATGCATATCATAATGGTAATTAGATGGTAATGTAGCAAAAAAAGGATATAATCCCTGATTTCCATTATCATCCACATATGTTTTCATGCGCATCCCAGATTGCGAACCAACAGTTCCATAATCTGATGTAATAGGGGTTTTTCCATCTAGATTCCACCCGCCCTCACATTGAGAAGCAGCGATATCTGAGCCCCATAAAAATTCTTTGGGAAATTTCATATTAATATCTCCTAACTATTTTCTAAATTTTTTTCTCCATATAAAATAAATGTAACAACAAATGCAACTATGCAACCAACAATAGTACCTGGAAATGAACGTACCAAGTTATTAACTCCACCGGATAATAGCGCAGTCCAACCAATAAAATTTGATGATGATAGAGCATATACACCTACGTTAAGCATACGGTGTATTCCTCCTGCTATTGCCATACCTAAACATGGAGCTAACATCAATTTGAAATTTTTCATATATATACCAAATATACTTGGTTCCATTACTCCACCAACAATGGCAGAAATTGCACATTCTCTACAAGTTAATTTTGTTTTTTTATTTTTTGACTTAAAAGAAATCGCTAAATCTGTTACTGCAACAATCAAAAATTGACTAGCAAATTGAGCAGGAAGTAACGAATAGTTTACACCCGCTGTAAAAAGATCCATAACAAAAATTGCGCCTAATGCTTGATGTAATCCAAATGCAACAAATAATTCATATAATCCAGAAACAATAAATGCTACAAGTACTGGAGATACAGATTCTAACATTTGAATAGGTGACGCAATAACATATCCTAATGAAGTTCCTAACGGTGTAATAACGTATAAACAAATCGGTAAACAAATTAACAATTCTAAAATTCCTACAAAAACAAATTTGAACATATCAGGAATAAATCTATTTAATATCTTTTCAATTTTTGACAATAGCCAAATTTCGATAATAACAGGAATAATTTGAGTATTTAATGTAATTGCCATTGGAGCTGCTCCAAATATATTTAAAGTTCCTTCACTTACTCCTGTCATCCAATCAGAACTTAACTGAATACAAATTAGTACTAATGCAAATATTGGTGAACATCCAAATTTTTTTGACGAAGTATAAGCAATAAGTACTGGAACGAAAAATGTGATAGCATTTTGTGCAATTGTTAAATAATTGTAAATACTTGATTTTGTACTAACCAAATTTAAACAAGTAGGTCCAATTATCGAAGTAATTGCAGCGAACATCCCCATTGCAATAAACGCTCCTAAACAAGGAACAATACACTCTGTCATAGTTGTTAAAATATTTTTAAAAACGTCTTTAATATTCTTTTTTTTCTTAGGTACATCTAAATTTTCATTAATAGCATCACTAGCAATAAAATTTCCTTGTTTACAAACTTCGTCATAAACTCCATTTACTGCTGTACCAATAATAATTTGCAATTGTTCTCCAACCCACAATCTTCCATTAGTACCATCTAATTCATTTAATTCTTCATCTCTGACCAAACTTCGATCTTTGACATTAAAACGCAAACGTGTCATACAATGTTCACAAAACGAAATATTCTCTGCACCACCGACTAACATTAAAATGTTTGCAGCTAGTCCTGCATAATCTTTTTTTGTCATAATTTTTCCTCTCTCTTTCTTTTTTTATTTTATCAACATATTCGCGCGATTCTATGTTGTTAAAATCCATTAAAAAACCTCAGGCATTAAAAATTCTACAATAGCAAAATTTTATATACCTGAGGTCACGCCCACTACGCAAGGTAACGCCCTCTATCGATTGCTTAGACAATCTTCTCTTGTACACAATCTATTAACATGCAATATCAAATATATCTTTTCATCATCAGTTAAAACACATTTCATTGCATCTTCTAAATAAATAGTTATTTTTTCGACTATTCTATTAGTTTTTGGATAACATTTTATCAAAGTATCATACATTTCTGAGTTCTTTGAAAATATATATTTTCCTTTTTTTCCTCTTTTAAATAAATAATTCATATGTGAAACAAAACGTGAATAATTAAATCCATTCTTATCAATATTTATTTTTAAATATTGTTCTATAATTTTTATGATATCCTGTATCATATCTTCATTTCGTTTTTCTTCATTTCTACCAACAGATATTTCTGCATTAATGATATGCAAAGCTATCATTCCTGCTTCAACTTCTGGTAAAGATACGCTTAACATTTTATTAATTGTATGCAATCCAAACAGTCCTACAGCATATTCATTTTCATACAAGTGTTCTACATCTTTAAATATTGGTAAACTAATATCTATATTCTCTTCATACCTTTTTATTGCAAAATTAATATGATCTGCCAAAGTAAAAATAACATTAGGATTTATTGTTTTTTTCAAATGGCTTCTACAATAATCAATTATTTTGATAGAAACATCTAAAATGTCTTGAGAAATATGAGCTATCATATCTACATATTCAGTTTTAACTTTATAGTAAGTCCTATCTATTTTTGATAATTCAATTATATCATTATTTTTTTTCTTAAATCCTATTCCTTTTCCAAAAGCAACTACTTCATTTTCATTGTTATCTAAACATATAACAACATTATTATTAATGGTTCTGAGTACTCTCATAATATTACCTCTTTTATTAATTCTTTGTACATTCCATTATTACTGAGTCAGTCGTCACATCTGTTATATTACTTTTGAAAACTTTATATTCTGAATTAGTAACAACTATTGGTGTTGTTAAATCTATATTCCTTTCTTTCATAAATTGTCTATTTATTTTTAAAACTGGTGTTCCATGTTTTACCCTATCGCCTTCTTTTATTAAAAGTTCAAATCCCTTTCCTTCAAGTGATACAGTATCTAATCCTATATGCATTAAAATTTCTGCTTTATTATTTGCTTCAAATCCAATCGCATGTTTAGTCGAGGCAACCAATTTAACTTTCCCATCTAATGGCGCAAACAAAGTATCTCCTTCAAATATTAATCCTACTCCTTCACCCATCATTTTCTTTGAAAAAACAGGATCTGGAACTTTTGATAAGTCTACAACTTTTCCATTTGCCGGTGCATATATTACACATTTTTTCTTTTTTAATACGTTAATCATATTCTTTCTCCTTATTATATAAATAAAAAACTCTTCAAAGGCAACATAATAAAGTATAAAAATACTTTTATTAGGTCAAGCCTCCAAAGAGTTACATTCCTAAATCACAAAGAAATACTAACATTCTATGATGTTTTTGTCAATATTTTGTTAAAATTTATATTAACTTTATATTTATATTATTCTCATTTTTTATTCAATATTTTAAATCATCACTAAATCTAATAAATGAATCCCATTTCCCTTTCCAAGTAAAATACCTTTTAAACAACGATTACATGTACATATTACTTGAATACCTTGAAATTGTTGTACATAATCATACATATATTTTTCTTGTATCTCTTTAGAATAATGAGATAAATGGTTATCTTTCAATTCTTTATTTTCATAGTGGAGCGTTCCACAATAGATAGAATTTTCTTTATTCTTTTCAATTTCAAGTACCTCAATATTCATTTTTTTTAAAAGACTTCTTACTGCTTGATGTATTTCTGGATGATTTCTATCTCTCCAACAATCTTGTAAATACATCTTTTGACCATGATAATCAGGAAATTTAAAATCATCTAATTGATCTAAATATTGCCATAAAGACATTGTATTAACTTGATTTTCTATTTGACCTCTACACGCTTGACAAACATAAATACCAATATCTTCTTCATTAAATTTTCTTTGATCAATTTTACAACATTTTGCAATATCCATCTTTTCTTTTAAATATTCTCTTACTTTTTTTGCTGTTTGTGGACTTGAAATAGCAAAATTACAACTTGGATAATAAATATACATTCTCTTTCCTCCTATATCATTTGAATAACAACCTCACTGATTCCTGCAAGAACCATAACTAAAATTGGATTCATTTTATATTTTCTAAGTAATATTAAACAAAGGATAAAAACAATAATTGCATGGTATCTTATATAAGAAATACCAATTAATGAATCTTTAAAAAATGAAGAAATCAAAATACTGATTCCACTAATCGCAATCATCGAAACAACCGCTGGTCTTAAATAAGAAAGAATTGTTTTCATTACTTTCATATCTTTATATTTTACATAAAAATAAGCAAGTAATGAAACAAGGATACATGAAGGTAAAATACAACCAAAAGTAGCAATAAGAGCACCAGGTAAATGAGCTACATATTGTCCAACAAATGTTGAAGAATTGACCGCAATGGGTCCTGGTGTCATTTGAGAAATCGTAATAAGATCCGTAAATGTATTCTGACTGATCCAATGATAGATGGAGATTACTTGTTGACTAATAAGAGGTAATGCGGCATAACCACCCCCAAAGCTAAAGAGTCCTATTTGGAAAAATGCCCAAAATAATTGTAAATAAATCATGCTCTTTCCCTCCTTATAAATAGCTCAACAAATGCAAGTAAAATACATCCTAAAATAATGTACATAATGTTCACATTTAAAAAGTAATTTAAAACAAAAGCTCCTATCATAATTAAAATATTTCTTTCTTTATGTTCATCCATGACACTTAAGGCCATATCATAAACCACACTTACGATAATCGCTCCAATTCCAGCACGCATCCCAAGAAGAATTGCACTGATGATTTTATTGGTAATAAATATTTTATAAAAATAAGCAATCACACTAATAATAACGATTGGTGGAATGATTGTGCCAATCACACAAACAATAATCCCTAAAATTCCTGCTATTTTATATCCTAAAACAATCGCTCCATTAACAGCTATTGCTCCTGGAGCACTTTGTGCAATCGCTACTAAATCCAACATTTCTTTTTCATCAATATAATGAAGTTGATCCACAAATCTTTCTTTTAATAAAGAAACAATCACATAACCTCCACCAAAAGTAAATGCTGATAAATAAAGTGTAGAGGTAAACAATTCCATTAATAATTTTCTTTTTTCCTTCATTTCTATCACCTATTTCATCTTAATACACATTGATTCATCTGTAAAATATTATATAATAATATTATACATAGGTATTTACCTATATAAGGAGGCATTATGACATTTAGACATCTAGAAATCTTTATGAGTGTTTATCAAAATCAAAGTATTACTAAAGCATCCAAAGAATTACACATTAGCCAACCTTCTGTTTCATTAGCTATTAAAGAATTAGAAGAAAAATATCAAACACCCTTATTTGATCGTATGAACCGTCAAATTTATCCTACAAAAAAAGCTCATCTTTTATATAATCATTCATTACAGATTCTTTCATCTCTTGAAAATATGGAAAATGAAATGTATGAAGATCATGTAGAAAATATTTCTTTTGGTTGTAGTGTCACTATGGCACAAGTTTTTTTACCTCAATTATTAAAAAAATTAAAAATGATTTACCCAACTATTCATTTTCATATTATCGTTAATAATCTTGAATATATAGAAAATTTACTTTTAAAAAATGAACTTGATTTTGCTTTAATTGAAACAACACCGCTTCATCAATTAAAAAAAATAGCCTTCTATCAAGATGAACTTGTTATTATTGTTCATCCAAAACATCCTTTATTAAAAGTAAAAGATTTAAAAGAACTAGAATATTATGATTATTATTCACGTGAAAAAGGAAGTTCTATTTATGAACTTGTTCATAGTTATTTTATAAGTCATGATTTAGATATTGTGCCAACTATTGAATGTACAAATCCTCATGCTTTAATTGAACTCGTTAAACAAAATGATGGCTTTTCGATACTTCCTTATTCTTTAGTTAAAGAATCAAAAGAAATAACTTATTTAAAAAATAATGATTTTCAAATACAAAGAACGTATCATATTGTCATGCACAAAGACAAAAAACTCCTTCCTCTCTATCAAGAAATATTTGAGCTTATTAAAAAGGAATAATGACCAAAAATCATTATTCCTTTTATTATTTAGCTTTAATTGCCCAACGCATTTTTGTTGATTTAGCTCTTGAATTTCGATGACATTCTTCTTTAGTAGGTCGTATTACATTTCGACATACATCTTCATAAACACCACTATTTTTCATTTCTTTAAAAGTCTTTTTAACAATACGATCTTCACCTGAATGGAAAGTTAAAATAGCTACTCTTCCTCCTGGTTTTAAAATATGAGGTAGTTTTTCAACAAATTCATATAAAACTTCAAATTCTTGATTGACTTCTATTCTTAAAGCTTGAAAAACTCGAGCTGCTGTTTTATTAACAATATCTTTTCTATTTTTATCTTCAATAAAATTTAATGTCTTATCAATGATTTTATAAAGTTGACCTGTTGTTTCTACTTCCATTCCCGAACGAATAAATGAATAAATATTTCTAGCTAGAATATCTGCATAAGGTTCATCTGAATTTTCTACTAAAATATTTTCAAGTTCTTCTTTAGAGAGTTCTTTTAAGATTTCAGAAGCTGGTCTTCCAGCTTTGGGATTTAATCTTAAATCTAATGGTCCTTCTTTTTTATAAGAGAATCCTCTTTCAGGATTATCTATTTGCATGGATGAAACACCTAAATCAGCCAATACAAAATCAAACTTTCCATATTTTTCACTTACTTCATCGATATTTCTAAAATTCGTTAAGACCGATGTAAAAATATTTTCATCAAATCCTTTATTTCTTAATCTTTGTGTTGTCTTTTCAATTTCAATCGAATCAATATCTAATCCATAAACATGACCTTGTCCATCTAATTTTTCTAACATTTTAGATGTATGTCCACCATAACCTAACGTACAATCTAAACCAACTTGTCCTGGTTGAATATCTAAAAACTCTAATATTTCATCTACCATAATAGAAATATGCATTCCTGCAGGTGTACTTCCTTTAGAAATTACTTTTTCAATCGTTTCAGGATACATTTCTGGATCTAATTCTTTATATTTTTCTTCAAAATTTCTAGGATGTGTTCCTTTATATCTTTTTCTTCTTTTATGTATTTGTTCACTCATAATTATTCCTCATCTCTTTACTCTTTATAATATAACGAATAATCTTTTAAGAAACAATAGAAAGATAACAGACTTATTATTAGCAGTAGTAAAAATATTTTTTCTATTTTGGATATATAAAAAATAAGTTTTTATTCTATTGGTTGTTGATAAAAACCGCCATAAAAATTTTCAGTTTTTATAACATTAACTATTAAATCAGGATCCACATCTTTCATTAAGTCTATAATATCTTGGACTTCATAACTTGAAACCACTGTATGTAATAAATTCATTGGCTGTTTTGAATATCCTCCAATAGCCTCAACACAAGAAATACCATGACGATAATATTGGATATAGGCCTCTACAATTTCTTTTGATTTTTTTGTTGTTATTTGTAATGTTACACGTTCATAACGATGGTAAAAAGAATCGATTGTTTTTGTTGAAATAAATTGAAATAAAATAGAATATCCTGCATGGATCCAACCAAACATTGATCCAAATATCATAAGAATTAAAGTATTAAAAACAAAAACATATTCCCATATAGATTTACCCTTTTTATTAGAAATATAGAGAGCAATAAAATCTGTCCCTCCAGTGGAAGCATTTCCTCTAAGTACAAGAACTGCCATTAATCCATAGGAAACTCCCCCAAAAGTAATATTTAATAAAATATCATTAAATAAAGGTTGAAATTGACACACTTTTAAAAACAAACTCGCTAAAAATACTTGTAGTAATGAAAAAAGTGTAAATCTAGGGCTAATATTTTTATAGCATAAAATAGCAACCGGTACATTTAAAACAATCATGCCTAATGATGTTGAAAACGAAAAGCCAAAATAAGTAGAAGTAATTTTCTCAATAAGAATAGCTACCCCTGTAAATCCACTTGATAATAAATTTGCAGGTTGAATAAAGACTTGAATGACATACGCTTGACTTAACGCAGAAATCAAAACACAAAGAAACGTTACCAATGTTCTTGCTTTTTTATTTTTATTTAGTTTTTTTATCATATACTTTTCACAATTTTTTCAACTAATTCCTTAGAGACAACATCATAATCATTTTCATGAGGAACAGGGGCATAAGCATAAGAGACCTCATGTCTGTGTGTTGTTGCATCATTGATCCAGTCTTTACAAGAACTATGAACTTGATAAATTCCTGTATACTTCATCATTTCTTTGGCGTTACTTGCATTCATGCCACTTCCTGCAAGAATTTCAATTTGACTTCCATATTTTTCTTGTAAATTTTTAATTAGATCTTTTCCATCCATTGCTTTAGGTTTTAACCCACTTGTAAGAATACGATCCACTCCTAATTCAATTAATAATTCTATCGAAGTATAGGGATCTTCAACACAATCAAATGCACGATGAAAAACAACTTCTCCTTGATAACTTTTTATGATTTCTATCATTTCTTTTGTTTGTTTAATACAAATAGAACCATCTTTATTTAAACAACCAAAAGCTATTCCATCGGCTCCATTTTCTAATAAAGACTTTGCATCTTCTTTCATCACTTCAAATTCAATCTCGTTATAACAAAATCCTGCTCCTCTTGGTCTTACCATCGTAATTATTTTTAAGTTTGTATTCTTTTTTGTAAGTTTTAAAGTTGCTAGAGATGGTGTTAAACCGCCTAAATGTAAAGCATTATTAAGTTCAATGCGTTTTGCTCCACCATGATAAGCATTTAAAGCATCTTCATAACTTCCACAACATATTTCGATTATTCTTTCCATACTCTCTCCTATAACATTCCTAAATAATAAATTCCTAATGCATATATTTTTGCATTTGTATTCAAATCCTCAATTTTCATCCATTCATTTGGTTGATGTCCAATACCTTTTTGACCCGGAAAACTTGGACCAAAAGGAACAATATGAGGCATTAATTTAGCGTAAGTTCCTCCTGTAGTGGTAACAGGTGTTCCATCTAAATGCGTTATTTTTTCATAAGCCTTAGACAACAAAGAAACCATTGGGCAATCTTTTCCAAATTTTACAGGAAAATAATGTTGAACACATGTTACTTCCATGTTTTTTGCTTTTTCTCTAATTGTTTCAACAATTGTTTCTAGCGTCATATTTGCAGGATAAGAAAATGTGACCGAAAAAACAAGTTTACTTTTTTCATGTTTCAATACAAAATTACGCATTTCATTTATACCAAATTCTTCATCTTTAAAATCTAAACCGAGTTTTTCTGCATTCGTATTAGCATTTAAAAAATAGTTATTAATAAACAAAAAAAATTCATCAACTTGTTTTTCTTTAGCACTTATTTCAATAACAGCTCTTCCTCTTTCTGCATAAACCACAGGATACTTACAGTCCGGTGTCCACCCCATGACTGGCGGCTTTTCATGTTTTAAATAATACTCTAAATCTTTAAATCCAGTTTCTTCATCACAGCCAAAAATAATTCTTACAGGCTTATGAAGTTTAATATTTAGTTCTTTAATCGCATATAATGCATACAAGCATGTCATAATTGGACCCTTATTATCTAATATTCCTCGTGAATAAATATATCCATCTTCTTCATACGCACTAAATGGGGGATGTTTCCAACCTAAACCTGTAGGTACAACATCTAAATGTCCAATAATGCCAATATAATCTTCACCTTTACCATATTGTGCATATCCTATATAATGATCTAAATTTTTTGTTTCAAATCCTAAAGATTGAGCAATTTCTAAAACCTTGTCAAGTGTTAAAGCAATATCTTTACCAAAAGGTGCCCCTTGTTGAAAAGTTCCTTCAACACTTGGCATTTTTACAATCGTTTTAATATCCTCAATCATTCTTAAAGAAAGCATATCTATTTTTTTTATAATTTCTTCTTCCATACTATTTTTCCTCTAAAGGTGCCATCCTTGTTTTCATATAATGATCAAGCCATTCTTGACTTGCAACTTCATGAATACATTTCCCATCTTTATTTTTTGTAAGATAAACAATTGGTTCTTGATTTTCCGTTGCCACCGCAAATGAAAATCCTTCAATATTAGTTGCAACTCCCCATTCTCCTTTATTATTCATTGCAATTAACGATAGATCCCCTGCATGACCTCTTCTTTCTTTTAAACGATGATCAAGTTGATTAACTGCTTTTTCACAAGCTGCTTGAGGGTGCATACCTTCTGCCATTAAGCGAACGATTTCATAAGAAATACATCCTTTCATTAGATCTTCTCCCAATCCAGTTGCTGAAGCTCCACCTACACTTGAATCAACATAAAATCCTGAACCCGCTATTGGTGAATCTCCAACACGTCCTTTTTTCTTCATAAATAAACCACTTGTTGAAGTTGCTGATGTCATTTTCCCTTGTTGGTCAAGACATACCATACCAACTGTATCATGTCCTGCATAAGGTTTTATTTCTTGTTCACGGACTTCTTTCACTCTATTTCTATAATGAATTTTAGCGCGGTCTGTAAGCATATTTTTACGTTCAAAGCCTTCTTTATGAGCAAATTTTTCAGCCCCTTCTCCAACTAAAATATTATTTACTTTTTCTTTAGATAAGCGTCTAGCAATTGATACCGGATTTGCAAAATCTTTAATAGCCGCAACTGCTCCAATACTTAATGTATTTCCATCCATATAAGCTGCATCTAACTCTACTTCCATTTCTTCATTAGGAAGTCCTCCATAACCAACTGATTTATAATAAGGAAAATCTTCAACTGCTTTTATTGCTGTTTCTATTGCATCTCCTGCATCTCCTTTTTCTTGTAAAATATGGCTTGCTTCACTAATTCCTTCAACAGCCATACGCCATGTTGCTATTATTCCCCACATTTTCTTTCCTCCTAGTAGAAAGGATGCTAAACAGCATCCTAAAAACAAAATTTTTCTTTAAATTCTTCAATTTCTTTTTCTTGGTAAAGAGCCTTTGCAAGAACACACATTCCCTCTAAAGACTCATTTAAACCTATACCACCCTTTTTAGGTGTTTTAATAATACATAATTTATCTTTATATTCGTTAATCGTTTCTTGATTATCATCTGACATGGCCGCAATTGCTTTAGAAGATGTATTTTGATTAATATCGTAAGCAATTCTTGCTGCCATTTTTCCATAATTCAAATAATTAAAACAAGGACCACACATTACAACATCAGGTTTTAATTTATTCACCATTGCGCATAATTTTCGACTTACTTCGTCAGGATTTTTTAGATACGTCCCGTCTCCACAATAAAGACATGCCACGACTTTTCCATCTACTTTCTTTAAAAATGGTTCCATCATAACTGCCGGACCAACAGCTTCCTTTTTTGCTCCTAAAGGAATATCATGATCGTCTTTAATACCAGCACCTGATTGAATTTGGTCATAAATCATGATTATTTTCATAAATTTTCATCTCCTACAAATCATCAAATGAAAGATCATCTAATGAAATATCATCCTCTTCTTCTTCATCATTTTGCATATTATTTTCTTCTTCAAGATATTGTTTATCCATTATTTTAATAAATGGCATATAGATAAAGATTCCTAAAATTAATAACAACACTTGTAAAAGAGCTCCTGCCCAATTTGTTGCAAGGAAACCAGAAATAACAATTGGTGTTGTCCAAGGAATATTAATTCCAGAACAAATTGGTACTAAATTCATAGCCATTGCAAAATATGAAATAACAATATTCACTGTTGGAACTAATACAAAAGGTATTAATAATGTTGGATTCAATACAATTGGTAATCCAAAAACAATTGGTTCATTAATTCCAAAAATACCAGGAACAAAAGAGAGTTTACCTAAATTTGTAATACGTTTTGATTTACAGAATAAAAGCATCGCAATAACTAATGATAAAGTAGATCCTGCTCCACCAAAAGTAGCAAATAAATCTTGGAATTGTTGGCAAATAATATGATGTTCACCAGCAATATTTCCTGCTGATAATGTTTGTAAAATTGGATTGAATACGGCACCAACAACCGAACCACCATTTACTCCAAAGAACCAAAATAAATGTAAGAAAATATAAGCAACAACCATTGCTCCTAATGTATCTCCTAAATTTAATAATGGTGTTTGTAAAAATTCAAAAATAATTTGGAATACATTTGTACCTAAAAAACCAAATAATAAGTTAATTGTAAAGAATACGATCATTACCATCGCCGCTGGAATTAATGCAGCAAATGATTCTTCAACTGTAGGTGGAACACCTGCTGGCATTTTAATTGTCCAACCTTTACGTTCCACATATGTATAAATATGGACTGATAAAAAAGCACACATAATTCCGACAAAAATACCCTTTGATCCTACCCAACCTAAAGGAATACCACTTAAACTTACATCAACTGCTTTACCTGCCACATCAACACTACCGCTAACTGAATATGGCATAATTAAAAACCATGAAACAACGGCAACGGCTGCACCAAATATCTTATTTGTATTCATTTTTCCAGCAAAGGAATACGCTATACCAATTACAGCAAAGATTGCCATAATATCAAAAGTAGCCCCTGCTGGTTTTGAAATAAAAGATGCTAATGTCTGTCCTGTTGAAGAATTAACCACAGTTGTTTCTAAAAAATTAATCCAACCTTGAATTGGAAAGTTTGCTATCAATAAGAAGATAGAACCTCCAATTAATAATGGAGTTGAAACAAGAAAACCATCACGAATTGACATGAGGTACTTATTTCTCCCAATCGCCTCCGCTAGAGGCATTAGTATTTTTTCAAGTTTTTTCATCATAAGACTTGTCCTCTTTCTATTTTTTATTTGATTTAATCAGTTTAATTGCTGATTTTAACACCTTTTCACCATTCATCATACCGTAATCCGCTTGATCAATGACCGCAATAGGAATACCTGTATTTCCAAATTGTTCAACTGTTTCTTCATACATATATTTCACTTGTGGACCTAGTAAAATACAATCAGGGGTATCTTTTTCTATAATTTCTTCAAGTTTATTGTGTGAAAAAGCTGCCACTTTAATAGGCAAATTGTGTGCATTAGCGACACTTTGCATATTACTCGCTAACATACTTGTTGACATTCCTGCACTACAAAATAAATAAATTTTTTTCATTCTCCTTCTCCCTTCTTATTTTTCTAACGAATAAAGACGTTGGTTCAATTTTATAATTTCAAGAGCCATCATTTTAATTGTTTCAGCAGACATAAGTTGATCTTCTGCATGCATCAATAAAATATTTGGTACAACTTTTTCACCATTTGCTTCTTTTTGTATCAAACCTGCATGTGCTTCATGTCCTTTTACAAATTCCTGATCTCCCTCTTTTATTTTTGCTTTAGCTAAATCAAAATCACCTTTTTCAGCAATTTTCATTGCTTCAATATAAGATGATTTTGCTACACCTACCGCAGAAATAATTTGAAAACTAACTAACTCTAAATTGTCCATTTTTGTTCCTCCAATATCTTTACATCTATTATTATAAATATTTCTTTATCTTTAGGCTGATAGAGACGTTTCCTAGCAATAGGAAATCAAACACTTACAACCTTTGTATTTCCTATATAGTCATGTATTGCGCGATGTTCCTTGGTAAAAATAATCATCAACGTACTTATTCCTCCCACAACAAACCCAACATACATCATCATTGAAACAATATTTACGTGTATGCATAAAGAAACAAGTTGATGCCACAATGCACTTGCACTCACAAAAATACCTTCAATTACAATCATTCCTAAACCTTGTCTTAAAACCAATGATTTTAACGATACTTCTTGATTATTATTTTGAATAATTTTAACTTTACATATTCGTTTTCCTACAGTCTGTCCTTTATAAACAAAGAAAGGAATATAAATGTAGTAAAACAAAGCAAAAATTACTCCTATAATCCCCGCAATAAATCCATAAGGTTGTTGAATTTTTAATAAATTTTGTTTTAACATTGTTCCATACAATTTTTGTGAAACCACAGCAATTGGAAAAGCAGCACAAAGTGCTCCTAAATACCAATCAATAAAATAACTAAGCACTCTTCTTGTTAAAGGTGCATTTATATATATATTTCTTTTTGTCATCTTCATTAGCTCCTAAGCGATAATTTCTTTCATAAATTCTTCATAATTATTTACTTCTAATAATTGTTCAAATTTCTTTGAATTAGCGACAATACTTGATAACCAATCAAAAAATATTTTTAATAAATGATTATCTGTTTCTCTAATTCCCAATAAAATAATAAATTTCACATCAAATTCTCCCCATTTCACACTTCTATCTAAAATCAATACAGAAATACATGATTTTTTGGTAGATACTTCTATAGAATGTGGAACAGCAAAACCATACATAAATGAGGTTGCTGAGACTGCTTCTCTTTTAAAAACATCTTCTTTGTATGCTTTTGTAGCTAAATCATTATCTATCAATTCATCACATAAATAATTTAAAATTTCTGTTGTATCATGAAATGTTTGATGTACATGAAATAAATTTTCTTTAATAAGTTTTTTTAACATCTTCACTACATCATTGTGATAAAGCTTATTATCTAATTCATTAAGAAGCTGAAATACTTTACTTTCATCTTCGTTATTTACAAATAAAGTTATTTGAAGAGTTGGTATGTCAAGTTGATGTTTTAAGGGAACTGTTGTTAAAATGAAATCTGGTTGACATTGTTCAACCTGCAATTCTTCAAAAAAATGAAATATCTCAAGAATTTCCATTCTCTCCCCAAATCTATTTTTTAATTTTTCTACACAAGGAATAGATAACATTTGATTGTGAGGAATGATGACTATTCCCCGATGACGATACATACTTTGGCTTCTTTCATAAGCTGCTCCCAAATGCAAAGCAAGAAATGCCAGCTCGTTTTCGTTAATAGTGTATCCTGTGCATTCAGTAATAACCTCACCAGAATGTACTGCCATTTCAAAAACCAAAGGGTATTTTCTTTTAATTTCCTTTAAATAAAGGTTTGTAACTTTAACATTGTTCACTTGTCTTTCCAATAAAGACTGTAAATGTGTAATTAATCCAAGTTTTAAATCATAATCATTTGAAAGATCTATACCAAAATATTCCTTTATTTTATCTATAATTGTATAAAAAATATATTTCAAATTTTCACTTTCTTTTCTATTTCTATTATAGAATTTTCCACTTTTCCCCAATAAAAGATACGAAAATAAAACCACTTCATCTTCAATAACGGGTATATGTATCACTTGCGAAACTTTTGAGAAAAAATCTTTCGCCACCTTATATTCTAAACTATCCTTCAGTTTTTCATTATAAGTTTTATCTTCAATATAGTTATGATTAATAATTCTTTCTATTGAAACACCTGCATGTATCATAATCATAGGAAAACTCACATCTCTAATATAGTAATCATTCATTTCACAAACTTCTTCTAATATATCTTTAACTTCTAATAAATCAAAATTTTCCCATAAATCAGCAATAGAATTTAAATTCATAAAATTCCCTTTAGTTTCTTCTGTCAGCAAATCTTTGTAAAGTTTTCTTTTATCTGCTTCATCTCCTACTAGATAAATTGTATTTTTATTACGAACAATTTTTAAACTTGAATAACTACTAATCATTCTTCTAATTTTCTTTAAATCATTATCTATCGAATATCCACTAATAAAAACTCGATCTTGCAATTGAATTAAGTTAATTTCACTTTCTTTAAACAATAATTCCTGTATTAACCAAACACATCTTTCATGTGATGTTTGTGGAATAATTTCCTTGGGTTCAATATCTTGTTTTGATAAAAGTGTTTGATCAATATGATAACCTTTCCTTTTATCAGCACTAATTAACAAACAATCGTAAAATTGATTAATATGCTCTATATCATTACGTATTGTACGATCTGTAACATTTAGAATATGCGCCATCTCTTTTCCAGTAATCCATTTTTTATCATTCAATAGATCAATTACATGCATTTGTCGATCATTTAACATATCTTTTTTCCTCCATTTATTATCATTATAACAGTAATTTTTTTTACACAACATTAATTATGTTTCCTAATTGTTAGGAAATAAAAAAACAAGGTTTCCCTTGTTAATCTTTAAAAGTATATCCTACACCTACTTCTGTGACAATAAAACGAGGATGATTCGTATCTTTTTCTATTTTTCGACGAAGAGTAGCCATAAATACTCTTAATGCATTTTGATTAGAATGATCTTGATAACCCCAGATCTCTTTTTGAATGTAATTATGTGTTAATACTTTACCACGATGTTCAATTAAAAGCTTTAAAAGATTAAATTCAATCGGTGTTAAGTGAATTTCTTCTTGATCTATTAATACCTTTCTAGAAATAAAATCAACCTCTAAATAATCCTTTTGATATTTCTTTATTTCTTCATCTTCTTTTTTAGATAATCTTTTAGCTACTCTAATTCTAGCTAAAAGCTCTCCCATATAAAATGGTTTTACAACATAATCATTTGCTCCTAAATCAAGTGCTTTGATTTTTTCTTGTTCTTCTAATCGTGCAGAAACAACAATAATAGGTTTTGAAGAAATTTTCCTAATTTCTTGAATTACTTCAAGACCATCAATATCTGGTAAACCTAAATCTAAAATAACGATATCAGGTTGATGACTATAAAAAAGACTTAATGCTTCATGACCCTTTGTTGTCATTAATATACGATATCCTTCTTGTTCAAAAGACATTTGCAGAAAATGAGAAATATATGGATCATCTTCTACAATCATAATTAAATCATTCATTATACATTCAACTCCTTATCACTAGGAATAGTAAAAATAAAACATGCTCCATCTTTTTCATCCTTAGCCCAAATTTTTCCACCATGAGCTTGAATAATTGCTTTACAAATAGCTAATCCTAAACCAATTCCTTTTTGACTATCATTAGAAACATTGGTATCTGTTACAAATTCTTCAAAAATATGATCTACTATTTTTTTAGAAATTCCTTTTCCTTCATCTTTAATCGTAAATTGTACTTGTCGATCTATGTTTCTAACTTGTATATCAATACGATCATTTTCTTTTGTATACTTAATCGCATTATTTAAAATATTTATTAATACTTGCACCATTAATTTACCATCTACATTTACTAGTAATAAATCTTCTGGTACATCAACTTGAACATTTCTTTTTTCTAACTCTGGTAAATGTTGAATTGCTTCATAAATTAAATCATCTACAACTTCTAAGTTTTTATGTAATACTAAATTACCACTTTCTATTTTAGACATGTTTAATATGTTTTCAACAATTTGTGTAAGCCAATGTGCTTGATCATGTATATCTTTTGCAAGTGAATAAACATCCTCATTTGTAAGATGATCTTGATTCATCATGAGTTGACTTGCTCCAACGATTCCTGTAAGTGGTGTTCTTAAATCATGTGAGATACTTCTTAACATACTGTTAAGCATATGTTCTCTTTCCATCGCTACCTTTATTTTTTCTTGTTCTAAATAAGTAAGTTCTCTTTCTAAAGCATTTCCTAATTGATTAGCAGCTGCTTTAATGATAATCATTTGATCTTCATTGAGTCCTTGATGACTTAATATTTCAATACTTCCTAAAACTCGATTCATTCCTATAATAGGAATTACATTTTTACTTTCTTCTTTTATTTCCAAGGAAATATTTGTTTTTATTTGAATACTTTCTTCAATATATTGATTTCCTTTTAATAAAATATATTCGATCCCTGAAACGTTCAATAATCTTTCTGATAAGCTATATAATTGTTTAGAAATACCTTCATTCTTTTTAGAAATAATAATTTGTTTTTGAAAACGATCCGTTAAACTACAAGCAATAACTGAAGTCATCAAAAAGAAAAGAATAAGCATAAAATCATTAGGATCACTAATATGAAAATCATAGTTAGGGTCAATATATAAAAAGTTAAAACATAATACACTAACAATAGATGCTAATAAACCATAAAAATATCCTTTAGTAAATGTAGAAATTAATAAAACTCCTACAATAAATACCATTAAAATATTTTCTTTCCTAATTCCCATTGAATTTAAAGTAAGTGAACAAAATAATTCAATCGAAATAATAATACCAAAATAAACTAAATACCTTAATTTTTCTTTCATCAAATCACCAAGATCATCATGACATACATTTTAGAATCATATCAACATCTTTTTTCTTTCCTATAACTAAAAGATGATCTTCTACATTAAAAACATAATCTACCGAAGGTAAAAAATCTGTTTTATTATCTTTTTTGATTCCTATGATATAAATATGAAAAGCTGCTCGAATATTAATTTGTTTAATTGTTTTTCCTAACCATTGACGTAATGCAGGAATTTCATAAATAGAATATTCATTATCCAATTCAACATAATCATACAAATTATCATTACTTACACGCACTGCTAATTTTTCAGCACTGTCACGATTAGGATAAATAACCTCATCTGCCCCATTTTTTAATAAAAATTTAGCGTGTATATCTCTTGTTGCTTGAGAAATAACATACTTAGCTCCTAATTCTTTGAGCAAACTTGTAATTTCCAAACTACTTTGGAAATTTGTTCCAATACAAACAAAACAAATATCAAAATTAGCGACACCAAAACTTTGCAAAACATCTTCATTTGTACAGTCCCCTATTTTGATATTCGAAATCAATTTTGTTAGATCTTCTAAACGAGATTCATCTTTATCTACGATCATCACTTCATTTCCAAGTGAAATCATATTACTTGCTAGATGGTGACCAAAACGTCCCATTCCTATAATTAATACTGTTTTCATAACTCCTCCTACCCAATAGCTATTTTTTCTACTGGATTTTTACAATTTGAAATTTTCTTTTTTCTTGAAAGACTTAAAGCTAAAGTTAAACTTCCTACTCGACCACAATACATTAATAAAACAATCACAATTTTAGAAAGCATTGTCAGTTGTCTTGTAATCCCTGTTGAAATTCCTACTGTTCCAAGTGCTGAAAAGATTTCAAAAAAAACATCTTGCATTGGAAGTTGAGGTTGCATGTCAAAAAGTGCAATTGCACTTATAAAAATAAATATAAGATTTATTAAAAAAACGGAACATGCTTTTTTTATCGTTTTACTATCAAAACGACGATTAAAAGCATTGGCTTCACTTTTGTTGGTCATTGTAGCGTATACAAAAATAGTCAAAACTGCAAAAGTCGTTGTCTTAATACCTCCAGCTGTTGACCCAGGACTACCACCAACAAACATTAAAAACATCATTAATAAACTTGTTGAAGGTTTTAAATGAGAAACATCAACTGTATTAAAACCAGCTGTACGACAAGTCACAGATTGAAAAAATGAAGCTAAAATCATTTCTTCTTGAGACAAGGAAGAAAGTGAATTTTGACATTCAAATAAATAAAATAATACGGCTCCGCCAACAATTAAAATAATTGTCATTATTAAAACGATTTTTGTTTGTAAAAGATATTTTTTAAACTTAAACCCTTTTTCATAAATATCTTGCCAAACAATAAATCCTAGACCTCCTATAATAATCAATGCCATAATTGTTATATTAACAATTATATTAGAAGCATAAGGAGTTAATGAACCATAAGGTTCTATTGTTCCAAGTAAGTCAAATCCTGCATTACAAAAAGCAGAAATCGCATGAAAGATTCCTAAATAAATACCTTTTAATAAACCAAAATCTTCTATAAAAACAAGACTTAAAATAATTGCGCCAATTCCTTCAAATAAAAAAGTTCCTTTTATAATATGTTTAACAAGTTTGACCCCACCTGCTAATTTTAAAGAATTGACACTTTCTTCAATCAAACCTCTCTGTCTTAAACTAATTTTTTTCTTAAGATAAGTGGCTAGAAAAACCCCAATCGTAATAAAACCTAAACCACCAATTTGAATTAAAAGTAAAATCACGATTTGTCCAAACAATGTCCAATGTGTTGCTGTATCATAAACAACTAAACCTGTTACACAAGTGGCACTTGTCGCTGTAAAAAGCGCATCTAAAAAATCCGTATGATCACTAGAAACAGGTAACAAAAGTAAAAACGTTCCAACTAAAATAACAATTGCAAATCCTAATGCAATGATTTCAACATTTGTTCTTCTTTTGATCATATAAATGTTTTATTAACCTTTCTATGTCTTCTATTGTTTGTAACAATTCAATATTTTCTTGATATAATTCTTCATACTTTTGTTTTCCAATTAAAGAATAAACTTGGACATCTAACATATCTCTATGAATGCGATAATTCATTAATAAGTTATAATAATCATCTTCACAGCATAAAATGACATATTGATAACTTTGTTCAAAGTGATATATTTCTTGTTTTGGTATACATTTGATTGTATCATTTTCATATTTTTTTGCTATTTGATATTGATCATCATAAATGATAAGAATTGTTGGGTATTCTATACTTTCTATAAGCTCATCAAAACAACTCATTTGTTTATATACCATAAACAAAACAATTATCAAAATAATCACTAATATAAAATTCACCATAATACTCCCCTCATTATTCCTATTATAAAATGGGAGGTATTAAGATAGTGTTAAGATACTTTGTATATACATTAATAAAACATAAATAAAAAGGATCAAGATAATTCTTGACCCTACCAATAATCTCGTTGTTGATCTGTAACTTCCAAAGTTTTTGTATTCACTAAATAAAAATCAACAAGATTTTGTGTGCTACTTTTTTTTATATACTTTTCTAAAACAATTTCATAATCTTCATCATTATTTTTATATTTATTAAATACAAGAGATAATGTATATTCATCATTTGTACTTACAACTGCATAAGGATAACCTTTAGCGTCATATTGATAATCAAAACAAGGGTTGTCTAATTTATTTTGTGCTATTAAAAGGTCATACACTTTTTCAAAATAAACTCTTTCTGGATCATTTTCTAAATCAGTCGTATCACTTTCTTGTGCTGTTGTTTCTTGATTTGCTTCCTCTGTTTGATTTTGTGACTCACTTTCATTTGTATCCTCATTACTTGTTTGAGAGTTAGACATTTCAAAAGGGTCTGGAGCAAAGTAAAATTTTAAATCTCGATCATTAGAAAGCTCATAAACTCTGATATCTTTTTGTTTTTCTAAAATACAAATAAAGTAATAATCTTTTTTATATTTAAAATAAAGCATATGATTATTGATTCTATGCAATTTCACTATTTTAGGTGAACTATTTTTTTCAAAATAAGCTTTATCATCTCCAATAGTTAAAGTATAGTGTGTTGAAATATATGTTCCTAAATACATGTGATTATTGATTTTAGAAAAAAGTTTATCGTTTTTAGTTTCATTTTCTAAAGAAATCACTTCTATTTTTTGATTTTCTAAAATATAGAGCACACTTTGATAATTTCCCACTTCTGCCTTATTTGAAACATTCGTTATTTGTCTTTCAAATTTTCCATAACCTTTTTTATACCGACTATAAAGTGTAAGCTTTTGATTTTGTCGTGTATAAGCCATGTCATTATCTAAACGATGAATATCATTACCCATAATAAAAGGTAAGGCAATATAAAGTACAATCAATAATAAACTCACATAAAGACCTATCCCTTTTTTAAACTTCTTCGCTACAAAAAAGATAAGAGCGACTCCTAGTATAATACTTGTTATTTGAATAATAGGTATAAGAATCGTTGAAAGTGAAATCATTTCAACATGATTTATATAACTATAAATACTCCCTAATACAAGATTACCTAAACTTAATGAGAAAAATACAAAAAGAAGTGCAAAACAGCTAACAAATAATCTCTGTTTTTTTCCATTAATTGGTCTTTTATTCTTCACAAATTGATTTAAATAATCATAAAGATTTTCATCTTTTTCTATCACAATAGAATAATCTATAAAATTCAAAGTTATAGTTTCTTTTGAAAGAACATAATTTTCTAGATCTTTCATTTCAATGAATAGATTGTTATAAAAGAAACGATTATTTTCATCAATATAAACAAGATCATAACCTAATATCTTTTTCTTTCTTCTAAAATTTAAATTAATAATTGCCATAGAAGTCACAAAAAGAATAATCCATACATAATCAAAACCATATAAAATACTTTCTAAAGCAAAAACTAATAATAAGACATATAAAGATAAAACAACTAATTGTTTATAAAATTGTTGTTTGATTATATTTTGATATTCAAATTCTCTAATATGTAATTCCAAGTAAATCGCCTCACTTTTACATACATTGATCACTTATTTTTATTTAAAAAGTTAACAATTGTTTGATAAACATCTTCATTATAAAAAATACTTCTTCCATGATCTGCATCATGAACTCTACCAAAGATTACATCATAGTGATATTCTTTAAGTTTTTCATATAGTTCTATACTTTGGGTAATAGGTACAACATGATCTTTATCTCCATGAAGAATGAGAAATGGTGGTAAAGACATATTTTCTTTTAAATAGGTCATTGGTGAAGCTTTTATTAAAAGTTCTATATCTAATGATCCTAAAAAATCAATCACATTTCTTTCTTCATGCCAGTCATATTTACTATACCAATTACTAAATGTCATAAAATTTGTGACTCCGTATAAATCAATGATTCCTTTAAAATTATACCTTTCTTGTAAAGCTACAAGTAAGGCAATATGTCCTCCTGAAGAATCTCCACTTAAAAATACATGTTTAAAATCAATAGGATAATTTTGATAGTTTTCTTTTAAATATTCAATCGCTTTTATAACATCATCTACTTGCGTTGGATATTTATATTCAGGAGCACCATGGTATTCAATAATTGCATACACATAACCTGCCTTGACAATCGGCATAAAATCAAAAATATGATCATTCATATCTTGTTTATACCATCCAGAACCTTGTACATGAATCACTAATGGATATTTTCTTTCTTCATCTAAAATCGTATTTGGAAATAAAAAACGAATCATACAACCTTTTTGATATTCTACATCTTTCATCCGGCATCTTAGATTTTCTTTATTTCCTTTAAGTTCTAAAGCACCATCTATATTGGATGTATATCGTGGAAATGTTTCATAACTATAATCTTTAACTTTCATAACAAACCTCTTTTATACTTTCTACAATTTTTTCAACAAGTTCTTTTGAAACAACATCATAATCATTTTCATGAGGCGAAGGTGCATAGGCATATGAAACTTCATGCGTTTTAGTTGTTGGATCGTTGATCCAATCTTTACATGAACTATGTACTTGATAGATTCCTGTATCCTCCATCATCTTTCTAGCATTACTTGCATTTATACCACTTCCAGCCAATATTTCAATTTGATTACCATATTTGTTTTGTAAATCTTTAATTACTTCTTTTCCATCCATTGCCTTTGGTTTTAAACCACTAGTAAGAATACGATCCACACCTAAATGAATCAATAATTCAATTGAAGCATAGGGATCAGCTACACAATCAAATGCTCGATGAAAAACAACCTCTCCTTGATACTCTTTAATAATATCGATCATTTCTTTTGTTTGTTTTTCATTAATTGAACCATCTTGATTTAAACATCCAAAAGCAATCCCATCTGCCTTATTTTCAAGCATACAACGTGCATCTTCTTTCATAACTTCAAATTCAATATCGTTATAACAAAATCCTGCACCTCTTGGTCTTATCATTGTAATAATTTTTAAATTTGTATTCTTTTTTGTTAATTTCAAAGAAGCTATCGAAGGCGTTAAACCACCTAAATGAAGAGCACTATTTAATTCAATACGCTTTGCCCTTCCATAATAAGCATTTAAAGCATCTTCATAACTTCCACAACATATTTCAACTAATCGTTCCATAAACTTCTCCTTTAATTTTTCTTCTTTTATTATAGCCCATAAAAAAAGATCATCCTAGATGATCTTCTTAAAATTTTTCAAATAGTCTGTTATCTCATTAAAAGGCAGTGGCTTACTATAATAAAACCCTTGAATAAAGTCACTTCCCATTTCTAATACTTTATGAAGTTCTTCTTCCGTTTCAATTCCTTCAATACACATATTGACCCCAACACTATGAGCCATGTCGATCATATGCTTTAATAATAAATTTTCATAATCATTACTTAAAGCATTCTTCATAAGTCCACGATCTACTTTAATACAATCTGGTTTTAAATTATATAAATAATGAAAGTTAGAATACCCTGTACCAAAGTCATCTAAAGCTAAAAGAATACTATTTTCTTTTAATTGATTACAAAAATTAACAAAAGAGCGATCTGATTCTATAAAGCCACTTTCTGTAAGTTCAATAACTAATCTATTTCGATCAACATTATATTTTTTCATTATACTTAAAATATCTTTTAAAATAGCTGATTTTAAAACTTGCACATATGAAATATTAACATTTACTTTTAGTTGAGATTGATATTTTTTTAATGATAAACATGCTTGAATTGCTTTTTCTAAAACCCATTTACCTACAGGAATAATAAGACCACTTTTTTCAAGTAATGGGATAAACTCCATTGGTGATATTTTTCCAAATTCATCGCATTTAAAACGTAGTAATGTTTCTAAATGTGTTACTTCTTTTTTATTTACATCGACTATAGGTTGAAAATACACATCAAATCCTTCGTAATCATGATCAATAGATTGGTGTAAATATCTAATAATCGCTGATTCTCTTTGAAATTTTTGATAATCACAGTTATCAAAAATAGCATATGTATTTTTGCCACTTTCTTTTGCATTATTTAAAGAGAATTCTGTCCATTTCATAATTTCAATATAACTAGCTGTTGGATGACTATAAAAATCTAGGATTCCTGCTGAAAAAGTATAATAAATTTCATAGTTTGTAGACTCAATAAAATCAAGGGTTCTTTCTTGAATCTTTTTATAAAGATAAATTGCATCATCAACTGTCCCATTTGAATCAAATATAATAAATTCATCAGAAACAATATGATAAAGTTCTTGATACTCATTTAAAAGATCTTTGATATACTTTCCTGCTCGTTTAAGAATCTCGTCTCCAAACTTTAATCCATAATTTTCATTAATATTCTTAAAATTATCAATTCCTAGTCTTAAAACAAAACCCTTTTCAAAATCATCATCAATTGGATAAATAAAATTTTTAAAACTTTCTTCTCCTAACAATCCACTTACATTATCAGCATACTGTTTTTTACCAATTTCATTAATACACCCAATTAAATATTTTACTTGATGATTTTCAATAATTACCTGTCCTCGACAATTGATCCAAACAGGTAAACTTTCATCATTTAGCCATCTATACTGCATATTGTGATAGGTCTTTTCTCCAGACAAAATCTTATTTAGATCCTCTACAACTAAATCATAATCTTTATAATAAACAATTTTTTTAAATTCTTTAACAGGATTTTTAAAATAAGCATTATCCATTTTAAATCTTACTGCAGCATGAGGGGAAATAAAATATTCATCATTTTCAACATCTAAAATATATAAATAATCATTTACGCAATAGTCTAGAGAAACAATAATATCTTTATATATCTCTATTTTTTCTTGAAAATTCATAATTACTCCACCTTATATATTATTTATCATTCTAATTTTAGTACCCCCCCCCGATGATTTCAACACTTTTCGACTTTTTTCTTACATTTTATTAACATTCTTAATTGACCATCTGAAACAGTTGGTGATTAGGTGTAAAGTTTTGTACATGTAAAAGCCATAATTTTACTTATAAAATTATGGTTTAAATTTTATGAATTCAAATCTTATTTAAAAAGATGTGTCATATGGTTTATTAAGAAAAAAATTACGAAACGAATTTGTTTCGTAGTTATTTATAAATAATTTTGTATATTTTGCGATAGTTCTTTTTCAATTTCAATAAGTTTTTCTGTCACTTCTTTTATTTTTGATGAAGCATTTTCATATTGATGCAAATATTTATAAAGTGTTTCTATTCCCATAGAACATCCTTCAAAAAGAAGTGAAGCAATTGTTTGATCATCTTCATTCATTTGTATTTTAAAATTCATTTTTAACCATGACATGCTTTTTGCGAGTAATGAAGGTTCTTTTTCTTGAAGATGATGTTCTTTTAATAAATGATCTACTTCATTTTTTAAAGTTTGATGTTTATTTTTTGAAGTAATACAGATTTCTTTGAATTTTTGATTTTTTATCACATCGAGTACCTCATCTAAAGAAGAAATTGCCATTTTTAATCCTGAATCACATTCTTTAAGTAATAAAATTGTATCATTATTCATTATATATGTTCCTTTCAAAAATAGGATTCCCCTTTTAACAAAAAAAATTCTAGGTTTTCACCTAGAATTCATTATTATTTTAAAGGTTTCTTCAATAAAGCTAAACCAAACATTCCAACAACTGAACCAACAGCTAAAGCAAATAAGTATCCAAGAGGATTAGAGATAACACCGATTACAAAGATACCACCATGAGGAGCTATTAATGTACAGTTAAAGAACATTGATAAAGCACCAGCAACTGCTGAACCAGCGACACATGCAGGTAAGATATGTAATGGATCAGAGGCTGCAAATGGAATTGCTCCTTCAGTAATAAATGATAATCCCATAATAACATTTGTAAGTGTTGTTTGTTGTTCTTTTTTAGTAAAACGATTTTTAAAGAAGAATGTTGCAAGCGCAATAGCTAGAGGTGGAACCATCCCACCAATCATAACAGCTGCCATGATATCATAGTTTCCTGAAGTAATCGATGCAGTTCCGAAAACATAAGCTGCTTTATTGATTGGACCACCCATATCAACAGCCATCATACCACCAAGTAACATTCCTAAAATAACTTTACTTGAACCACCCATTGAATTTAAAGCATTTGTAAGAGCTGTATTGATAGCAGCAACTGGTGGATTGATAATAAATGTCATAAGTAATGCCATTAATAATAATCCAAAGAATGGGTATAAAAGAACAGGTTTTAATCCTTCAAATGTATCTGGTAAATAATCAAATAATTTACGTAAACCTTTCATTAAATATCCAGCTGCAAAACCAGCAACTAAAGCTCCTAAAAATCCTGAATTTCCTTGACTAGCTAATGCTCCACAAACAAAGCCAACAGCTAAACCTGGATGATCTGAAATTGACATTGAAATATATCCTGCAAGGATTGGTAACATAAATCCAAAGGCTGTATCTCCTGTTGTTTTAAAGAAAGCAGCTAATGGTGTATTTTTACCAAAGTTACTTGGATCAATTGTATAATCATCAAATAAGAAAGCTAAAGCAATTAAAATACCTCCACCAATAACAAATGGTAACATATGACTGACACCATTCATTAAATGTTTATAGATTTGACGACCAACACTTTCATCACTTTCACTTTCTACAGTTGTAGAAACATGATCTGCATGATAAATTGGTGCATTTCCACTTAAAGCTTCATTAATTAATTCTTCTGCTTTATTGATACCATCTGCAACTTTTACTTGAATCACTGGCTTTCCATCAAAACGTGCCATTTCGACATTTTTATCAGCAGCTACAATAATAGTAATAGCTTCACATTCTTCAATTTCTTTAGCAGTTGGAGCATTTTTAGTTCCACCACTACCATCAGTTTCGACTTTGATTGTAATTCCCATTTGTTTCGCTTTTTCTTCCAAAGCTTCAGCCGCCATATAAGTATGCGCAATACCTGTTGGACAAGCAGTTACTGCAAGCAAACGATAAGTTCCTGTAAATTCTTTTTGCGCTTCTTCTTTAGCTTTTTGTGTAGCTTCTTTTTGATTGATCAAATCCATAAATTCTTCTACACTTTGTGCATTAATTAAAGAATCTTTAAAGTCTGTATCCATTAACATTTGTGATAACATCGCAAGAATTTGCAAGTGTTCGTTTCCACCTGTTTTAGGGACCGCAATCATAAAGAACAGTTTTGCTGGTTGATTATCTAAAGATTGATAATCAACACCATCTTTAACAACCATTGCCGCAAGGCCTGGAGCGTTTACAGCTTCACTTTGAGCATGAGGAATCGCAATTCCTTCTCCAATTCCTGTTGTACTTAATTCTTCACGTGCATAAATTCCTTGTTTATAAACATCTTGATCATTTAAGTTTCCTTGTTTTGCCATTAATGAAACTAATGTATTAATAGCTTAATCTTTATCTAAACATGTAGCGTTAACATCAATCGAAACATCTTTTTATAAATCTAAGATTTTCATTTATAGTTCTTCCACTTTTAATTGTTTATAGACTTCTTGAATCATTGAAGCTTCAGCAAGATCTTCACTAAAAGCAGTTGCTCCTCCACAAGCACTTCCAAGCTTTAAAGCTTCATCATATTTCTTTTCTTTTAAATAACCTGCAATAAATCCAGCAACCATGCTATCTCCACTACCAACACTATTTAATAATTTTCCTTTAGCACCTGCACAATAATAAACATGATTGTCCTCACTTACTAAAATTGCACCATCTTTTCCAAGAGATACAAGAACATTAATTGCTCCTTGTTCTTGTAATTTTCTTTCATAGAAAATTAAATCTTCTTGATTTTCTATTTTTACATTAAATAATTCTTCTAATTCACGATGATTAGGTTTTATTAAGAAAGGATGATAAGGTAATACTTTCTTTAATAAATCATTCGTTGCATCAACAATAATTTTAATTCCTTGTTGATCTAATTTTTTCATGATTTGTTCATAAATATCACTAGGTAAAGAAGATGGAATACTTCCCGCAAGAACTAAAATATCATTTTCTTGTAAATGATCTAATTTTTCAAATAACTCATTTAATTTTTCTTGAGGAATATCTGGACCACTTCCATTAATTTCAGTTTCTTTAGCCCCTTTCATTTTAACGTTAATTCTTGAAAGACCATTTTCTAACTGACATAAATCACAGTCAAATCCTCTTTCTTTTAATTCTCTAACAATTTCATCACCAGTAAATCCTGCAACAAACCCTAAAGCTGTTGTTTCAAGATTCAAACGACTTAAAATTGTTGAAACATTAAAGCCTTTACCTCCAGGGTACATTTCTTCTTGTTTTGAACGATTTGTTTCACCTTCTTCAAAACAATCAACATGCATAATATAATCCAAAGATGGATTAAAAGTAATTGTATAAATCATTAATCTCTAACCTCCACAACTGTCGCTTGTTCTTTAATTTCTTTTTCACAATGATCTGTAATAATCACCGCATCATTTATTTGACCAAAGGTCACATGATATATCTTATTAAATTTACTATGATCCGATAAAACATAACTCATTTGACAACGTTCCATAGCCAATTCCTTAATAGCAGCTTCTTCACTATCTGGTGTCGTAAAACCATTCATTAAATCAATTCCATTTGTTCCAAAGAAACCTTTAGAAAAATGATAACGACTTAATGACTTCATCGTATTAGCACCCACACATGCCCCTGTAATATTTCTCACTTCTCCACCAAGACATACTACATGAAATCCTTTAATGGTCAATTGTTGAGCTTGCATTAAACCATTAGTAATATAGTGTGCTTCCTTTTGATCTAAATATTCAATCAACTCTAAAGTTGATGAACCTGCATCTAAATAAACCACATCATTGGCTTCAATCATTCCTGCTGCATACTTTGCAATTTTTTTCTTTTCATCAGCATTTAATAACTGTCTTTTCCCTAATGGATCTTCAATCGTTTGTGTTACCTTAGGAATAAGGGTTGCACCTCCATGAACTCTTTTTAAGAATCCTTGATGATCAAGTTCTACTAAATCTCTTCGTATACTTGATTCACTCGCTCCTGTAAGTTCAACAAGAGAAGCTACAGTCACATTTCCTTTTTTATCTAATTCATTTAAAATAATTCGATGGCGTTGATTATCCATACTGATCACCTCTTACGCGTTCATTATATGACCGTTCAATCATAAAGTCAATTATATTTTGACTGTTTAACCATAGAAATGAACATAAAATGAAAAAAAGAGCACTATTTTGAATGAATGCTCTTTGATATATGAATGAATGCTTAAATTATATAATCTATTGCGGTAACAGTTGCCATTTCTGTACCATCCATTAATAATTTTTGATGTTCCTTTGATTGGGGATATTTTTGTAAGTCTATCAGATTAGAAAACTCAACAATTTGAATCACATCACCGAAATGAGGTCCCACAGGTGGTTGTTCACCTATATTTACCCCTACTTCACTTTTAATAATCAAAGGACAATTTTTACCAACTTCTTCTAACATTTCAACAAAATGTTTAATTTCACTTTTATCTTTTAAAGTAAATACCGATACATGTTTAATCATCTTTTCTCCCTTTTAAGCAATATGCATTCCACCATCTATAAATATTTTTTGTCCTGTTGTATGACTTGCTTGGTCACTACTTAGCCATAATACAGCGTTCACGACTTCTTGAGTCATCGCTAGTTTTTTCATAGGAATCACATGTTCTTTCAACATTGCTTCTTCATGAGGATTAGTTGAAAGTGAATTTTTGGTAAGTTCTGTTCCCATGGTTGGACCTGGACAAATGGCATTGACACGAATACCAAATGCCGCATTTTCTAAAGCTGCCATTTCTGTTAAAGCAATAACTGCTGCTTTAGCTGGACCATAAGCAGCAAATCCAGGTGCCATTTTATATCCACCAATAGAAGCTGTATTAACAATTGTACCAAAACCTTGTTTTTGCATTTGTAACAATTCATATTTTAAACAAAGAAAAACACCTTTCATATCCACATCAACTACTAAATCCCATGTTTTTTCAGAAATTTCTGTTAAGGATTCATAAGGCATACGTACACCATCTGGTCCAATACCCGCATTATTAAAAGCACAATCAAGACGCCCATATTTTAAAACAACTTCTTCAATAGCTTTTTTTACATCTTCTTCTTTAGAAACATCACAGTGAATATAAAAAGCTTCATTTCCTATTTCTTTTATTGCTTGCTTACACACTTCCTCTTTATCTACAGTAAAAGCAACAACATGGGCTCCTTTTCTTGAAAACTCAATAGCTGTTTGCTTTCCAATACCACTTGTTCCTCCGGTAATTACAACCACTTTATCTTTAAAATTCATTTTTTCTTCCTCCTTTAAAAGCAAAATATTGACTTAAAATAACAATATTAATATTAAACATTAAAAAAATCAAAACAAACAATGCACCTCTATTTGTCCCATCATATAAATTTATTCCTTGTTGTACAAACGCTAAAATAGCAGCTGTAATGGATGTTCCTATTCCCCCTGAAAGTTGCATTAATGTTTGTAATACTGCATTTCCATCTGCTTGTAAATTTATAGGTAAATAAGACATCGCACATGTCATCGTATTACCTACAATCAACCCAATTCCTAAACTATAGATAAAATAAAGCATCATACATAATTGATAAGTAAGATTTTCAAAAAAGAATAAGAAACAAAATGTGGCAATAAAACTACAACATACACCTAAAATAATAGGTTTTTTAGCTCCAAAACGATCTAAAATCAAACCACCTACAGGTGCAAATACAGCACCAACAATGGCTCCTGGAAGTAAAACGACACCTGCATCTGTTGCTGATTGTTTTAAAACAATTTGTACAAATGTTGGTAATAATAAACCATATCCTAATGTTGTCATTTGTAGAAACATAATAGCTAAAGTATGAAACGTAAACCCTTTATGATTAAATATTTCTATACGAATTAAGGAATTTTTAATATGTAATTGTCTTTTAGTAAAATAATATAAACTGCTTATTCCAATGATAAAGCAACATAAAACAAACACTAAATGATCAACAACTTGATTCAAATTAGAAAATCCCATAATCAAAGCAACAAAAGCGAACGCTACAGCTATAAAACTTAAAAGATCAAATTTTTCATGTTTATTAATTATTTGTTCACTCATACAAAAATAACCTATAAAACTTGCTAGAACAATAACTGGTAAAACGCAAATAAAAATATAACGCCAAGTAAAATATTGTGTCATTATTCCTCCAAAGGTAGGACCTATCGCTGGTGCAGCCGCTGTTACAAAAGAACCACATCCCATCATTAATCCTAGAAATCTTTGAGGTGATTCCTCTAAAATAATGTTATACATCATTGGTAAAGCAACCCCTACACCTGCTCCTTGTATAAGTCTTCCTATAAGCAATAAAGTAAACTGTTGTGCAAAGATATCAACAATCAATCCTATTGAAAATAAAAATCCCGCTACTAGAAATAATTTTTTTGTTTGAAATCTTCTTTTTAAATAAGATGAAATAGGAATTAGAATTCCCATCATTAATAAATTTCCTGTAGTCATCCATTGAACTAAAGATGTAGAAACCTGAAATTCATTCATCAATGTTGGAAATGTAATATTCGTTGCTGTTTCAATCAAAACACCACAAAAAGAAAACAAACCTGCGGCTAAAATAGCTAATAATTGTTTCATTGTTAATTTTTCTTCCATAGTCCCCTCCTATTCATTAATTTACTCATAAATAAATAAATTTCTTTTCTTTTTATATTTCATAAACTTTCTTGACAGGACAAAAAAAATGTGCCTAAGCACATTCATGGTAACGAGACATCATCATATCTATCAAACAATGAAACATGATTCTTCTCTCTTTCATTTCTAAATGATCAATAGGTAAAAGTAATGTTTCATGAAAATAGTTTAACATCTTTTGATCAATCATCTGTGTTGAAATCAAAAGTTTACGCCCTTGACTTCTTAAAAGCTTTCTTAAATAACGTGAAGATTGTTTACTTAAAGCATCCTCTTCAATTCCTATAACAAGTAATAAGTCATCTTCTTTTAGTTCAATTGTTGATTCATTTTCATCTAAAACCAACATATCTTTTTGAAAAAGATCACCTTCATATTGAAGATACTTACAAAGCAAATGAGAATAAGCAACTCCGTAAAGATAAACATGTTTAGCTTTTTCTATTGCTTTAATAAAATCATCTATTTGATTTTGGTTAATTTCTAATAGATTATTTTCTATCCATTCAAATGAATTATGTAATTGTTTTTTTGTAAGCTGATGTTGGCTATTATTTACTTGATTTCTAATTTCTAATTCTAATAAGCAATCATCTTTAAAGGTAATATAGTTATCATAACCAATTTTTTTTATAAATTTAGAGATTTTTGCTTTAGAAACATAGGTTTGTTTTGCAAGTTCTTCAATAGCCATTGAAGATACTGCTTTTAAGTTTAATTTAATATATTTACATATAGTGTAATCTAAATCATTTTGTTGACTATTATTTAATAATGTATTTATTTTATTTGTTATCATAATATCACCAAATAAAGTATAACATAAAAACCGCCTAAGCGGTTTTTTGTATGAGTTATAGAGAGTTTTTATATTTAAAGGAAAACTGATCAACAATTTTATTTATGTTTTTCTTACCACTGTAAATAGCCTTTCCAACAAGGATAATCGCTAATATAGATATTATTATTAATATGATTGCAAAGATTTTTATAAATAGGATATTTGAAAAATAATACATCAATAAGACTCCCAGAGAGGAAAGGAAGAACAAATTGCGTAACCATTTTATAAGATTATGAATCATTTTCTTTTGATAGTTAATTTCATCTATATATCCTTGTTTTTCTTGACTATTCATCTTTTTTCTCCTTTTAATAAGATAATCCTGGATTGAAGAATCCAACAAACACACCAATAAAGGCAACAACAACTAATAATAACATTACTTTAATTGGTGACATTTTCTTTTTAGATAATAAATACCAACATCCAACAACAAAGACAGCTGTTAATAATCCTGGATAAACACCATCTAATGTTTTTTGTAAATCTAAGAATGGTTTTTTAGCTCCAGCTGCTGTCATCGTAAATGAAGTTGTTACTGAAATCCATGTTGCTGATACAGCACCGATAACAATACCACCTAACATTGTTACTGATTCTCTTAAAGCTTCCCCTTGAGGACCAACTAAGAAATCAACCGCTTTTCCACCTAATTCATATCCTTTGAAATATAAGAATTTCATTCCAAAGTAAGCAAATAAGTTCCATACAATGATGTACATGATAGCTCCAAGAGGTGAACCTCCTGTAGACATACCTAAAGCAATACCAAGTAAAATAGGAATAACTGTTCCTACAACTAGGGAATCCCCAATACCGGCGATTGGTCCCATTAAACCAGCTCTTAAACCGTTGATTGTTTCATCATCAACATCTTCTGTTCCGTTGGCACGTGCTTCTTCTAACCCAGCTGTCATCCCAACAATAACAGTACCAAGTTGAGGTTCTGTATTAAAGAAAGCAGTGTATGTTTTCATTGATCTTGCTTGATCTTCTTTTTTATCATAAAGTTCTTCTACTACTGGTAACATAGAGCATAGATAACCAAAAGTTTGCATATGTTCTTGAGAGAAGCATGTTAAGTTTCCATAATACCAATTGTGGAAGGATTTAGTTAATGTTTTTTTAGATAGTTTCTTTTCCATCTTAAATATCCTCCTCATCTTCATCATCAAAGTCTCCTGCAGGTGCAGCTACTCTTTGATTTTGTAACATTTTTAATTTGTAGTTAATTAAAGCAAACATACCAGCAATCACTGTTGCTGCAACTAAATTGATTCCCATTGAAGCAGCAAGAGTAAATCCAAAGAAAAATGGAATGAAATCGACTGCTTTTGTAACAATTTGTTTTAATAAGATTGCAATTCCGACACATGGTAATAATGATCCAACTGTAAATAAAGTTTTCATAGCTAATCCATCCATAGGTAATGTTGTTTTAATAAGTTCAACAACATCTGCTCCTAATTTACACATAATTAAGGCTGGAATAAATGAACATAAAATATGTGAAATCCAAGGTAATACCATATCTACAAGATATAATTTATGATAATCCCCTTTTTCAACAGCTTTCCATCCAACATGTTGCCATGCTAAGTTGATTGTTGCTGTTCCATAGAATAATACTGTACCTAAAGTACCAACCATTGTTCCAAATGAAGTTGCAAGAGCTGCTCCTTCTTTTGTGGCAGCTGATAAACCATAACTATTTAACGCTACCATAGCAAGTGGAATCCCAATGTAACTTACAGCACGAACATCTGCTGAAACGGTTCCACCTGGAGTAACTAATGCAATGTAGACAACTTGCATTGCTGCCCCTACTAAAATACCTGTTTTGATATCTCCTAAGATAATCCCACAAACAAGTCCCCCAATTAAAGGACGACCTAATGTGTAGTTACCAAAGGAAGTACCACCTAAACCTGGCATACTTGATAAACAAGCAAATAACCCAAGTAATGCCGCTTGTAACCAACTAATTGTCATAATTTTTCTTCCCCTTTATTTATATATTTGTTAAAAACCAAATTTTCCTTTAAAATCATCCCATGTTCCAATTGAAACATCTGGTAATAAAGCAAATTTGATTGTATAACCTGCTTTAGCTAAAGCTTCAAAAGCTTCGGCTTCTTCTTGTGTAATCGATTGATTGTTTCCTAGTTTTGTTGCCCCTTCACGATCATTACAAGGTCCAACAATAACTGTTTTAATACCACAATCAAATCCTTGATCAACAAGAATTTTTTTCATATCAATAGGATTTTTAGTAATTAAGAAATATTGATCTTGACTATCTAAAACCTTTTGACTCTTCTTTTGCCAAGCTTCCATTGTCCATACAAATGTTTTCTTTCCACTGGCTGATTTGTAAGCTGCTTTTAATACTGAATTATTTGCTGCTTTATCGTTTACAGCCACTAAACCATCGCATGGGTATTCTCTTGCCCAACGTGTACATGTTTGACCGTGAATCATACGATCATCAATTCTAATAAATGAAACTGACATTTTTCTTCCTCCTTAAATATCGTCTTCGTCGTCTTCTACGACTTTAAATTCTTGTAAAGCTGTTGTTGCTTCACTTAAGACAGCTTGTACAAAGGAATCCCCTTGTAAAGTATCTTTCATTAATACTGAAGTAAGGGCTAATGGTAAATTCATCCCACCAATTGTTGTTGTCTTTTCCATTAAACCTTTTTCAGCTAAAACATTTAAAGCAGTTGTAAGTGGTGATCCTCCTACAATATCTGCTAATAAAACAATTTCATCATCTTCATGAATGTCCTTAACACTTTCTTTAAAAATTTCCGCAAATTCATCTGCTGTCTTTCCATCAGGTAAACCTGAAGCAATCACATCATCCCTTTGTCCTGCCAACATCATTAATGATGTTTTTAAACCAGCTGCAAATTCACCATGACTTACTAATACTAAATATTTCATGTCCTTCCCTCCTTGCACCTATAGAATACCAAATATGAAAGCACTTGCAATGTGTCTTCAATCACGACTTTTAAGTGACAAAAATCATAAAAAAATTGACAAATATCATTCCAACTATGACATTTGTCATAAATAAAAAAGATAGCTACAAGCTATCTATTTCAATTCATTTTCTAATTTCTTTTGTATCTTATTAAGATCATTATCAATTGTTCCTTGATCAATACTTTGATTAATCAAATAATCTGCTTTTTCTAGAATATTTTCATATTCTTTAAACTTTGGTTCTACTAACGTGTTTTCTAAAATCTTATTTAAAACATCTGAATCTAAAGAAGCATAAGAAACTGCATCCTGTGCTAAGATTTCCTTTGTTCTCTTTGATAACATGACCTTCTTTAAAGGAGAGGCTCCCTTCGAATTATCAAGTAGAGATTGTTGAATATCTTCATCCATCGTCAACATTTTTAAAAATTCCCACGCTATTTCTTGATGCTTTGTTTGTGAAGACATTCCTATTAATGAAGTGTCTAAATGTGTTGTAATCGTATTTGATTTTGTTCCCGGCATTGAAATACAACTCCATTTAAAAGATGTATATTTACTAATACGATAAGGATAAGGTTGGTAGGTACGGTATTGAGCAAAGGTCAAAGGACAAAAAGCGACTTTCCCTTGATCAAAATCTTCTGATGAAACTTGATAGCCATTTGATAAAGCTTTAAGCTTTGTCAAATATAAAAACGCTTCTTTGACTTCTTTTTTATCAAGATGACAATTATCTTCTTTAAAAACTTGTAACCCATAACAATCAAGAACATCTTGCCAATCAAAGCCATAATAGCCATATTGATCGATGACACCATCATTATTTGTATCCTTTGTAACTTGATTACTAATATTATAAAAATCATCAATAGTCCAATTACTTGAAGGAATAGCAATACCTTCTTTGGTAAGTAAATCATGATTGATGCACATAATTGTTGGATTGATTTCATAAGGAAGTGCATATTGACTTCCATTATTTCCAGCAAATAAAGCACTTTGATAAAAAAGAGAAGTATCTATTCGTTCTTCTTTAATAAGTCGATCTAAATTCTTTAAAATACCAATAGAAGATAACGTATTAAAATCATCAGGAAGTACCATAAACACATCAGGTATTGTTCCTTTGGTAATTTCATTAGCAAGCCATGAAGAATAATCATCTTTTATAATTCCACTTTTATACTCAACATGAACATTGGGATATTTCTTTTCAAATTTCTTGATTGCTTGATCAATAACTTGATAACTTTCCCCATTAGGCACATCCCAACTACTTCCAGCATAAAGTCCTAAAGTAAGAGTAATATCACGACTTGGATCATTGATCAAACAATAAATAAGAACTAAAGAAAGACTTACTAACGTAAGAATACCCTTTTTTATTCTAGTCATTATCGTCACCAAATTCTTGCATTGTGACCCCTGTTTGAACAGCCCAGATGGCAAGTTGCGTACGATCACGTAATTCTAATTTTGACAAAACAATGCTAACATAATTACGCACAGTTCCTTCAGATAAATAAAGTTTTTGAGCAATTTCTTTATTAGATAAACCAAAACCAACTTGTTGAATAACTTTCAATTCAGCCTGTGTCAAATCTTTTGATAAAGAATCATCGACTTGGATAGCATAATTACTCATAGACATCTTGGAAAAAAGTTTAAATACTTTTGTCGCAATATCAGGATTAATCATCGCTCCACCATTATAAACTGTACAAATGGCATGATAAAGTTCATCCATGCTGACGCCTTTTAACAAATAACCGCTTGCTCCATATTTTAAAGCACTAAAGACAAATTCATCATCATCAAAAGTGGTAAGGATAATGATTTTAATATCTGGATATTTTTCTTTGACCGCCTTTGTACAATAAACACCGTCCATTTCTGGCATACGAATATCCATTAAAATAACATCCGGCCTTTCTTTTTTTATACTCTCAAGAACTGCAAAACCATTTTCAACAGCATCTACGACTTTCAAATCTTCATGTGTTGATAAAACAATTTGTAAAGATTGTCTAATAAGTTCTTGATCATCTGCAATCATCACTTTAATCATCTTTTTTTCCTCCTATTTTTGGTATTTCTACAACTGTTCTAAATCCTTCTTCACTATAAAAATGTATCGTTCCATTTAATATGGCAACACGTTCATGCATTTGTTTCAAGCCATATCCATAATGAATTTCCTTACAGCCACTTCCATTATCTTGCATAATAATCATATATTTTTCCTCTTCGTCAAAAAGATGAATTTCAATATGAGAAGCATGTCCATGTCTTAATGCGTTTGTCATCGTTTCTTGAATAATTCTAAAAATAATATCTTCTTTCGTATTTTCAAAATCAACATTTTCCCATTCATAATACAAATCAACATTTAAATGAGAAACACTTTGAAATTCTTCAATCATTTTAATCAAACCATCTTTTAAAGTTCTTTGATCAAGTGCTCCCGGTCTTAACTTATATAAAGAACGTCGAACATCTTTAATACTTTCACGAACAACATTACTAATTACCAAAAGTTGTTCTTTTGACTTTTGTGGATCAATATCAATCAAAGCAATACAAGCATCAATTCCCGCCGAAATACCTGTTAAGGCATGTCCTAAAGTATCATGTATCTCTCTTGAAATTCTTTTTCTTTCTTTATCTTCTGCCATTTTTTCAGATAAAGCAGAATACGTTTTTAATTCATCATTGACTTTTGAAGCAAGTTGAAGTTCTTTACTGATTTTCTTTGTTTCTTCTTGTTGAACTAAAACTTGGCAAATAAGATAAAGAATAAAAACAACAACATTTAATGAAGCTAAAATATTTTTAGCAAATAACATAAATGTACGACTCGAATTTGGATAAAATGATAAATAAGATTCAATACTTGGCATATGTATAATATTTGATAAAATATTAAAATCTGAAATCAATAATAAACCAAAGGCCATTAATAAAAGTAAGGCCATATGTTTAATATTTCTCATATTATAAAGTAAATCAGCAAAAACAAAGAGTAAAATTCCATTATAGGAACCATTTAAACGAATAATTAATAAAAATGAAAGAATAATTTCAATATAAACAAGACCATTCGCCATTTTTAAATTATCTTTTTCTCTTAATTTCATTAATAAAACAAGAATGATAAAAAGAAAAATTGATTCAAAAAAGATATTTTGTGGTGTTCTAGTAATATAAGATACTTTATTTAAGAAATCTCGTGCATAATAATGCACTGAAATATATTTGGTAGAAAGTAAAAATAAAGAAGCATTATAGATAATAACAACCGCATTAATAAACAATAATGAATCTTTTAACTTTGTAACATATTCTTTTGTAAGATGATTCATTATTGCCACCCCGTTATATCATATTCTTCTATATTTTCTTTGGTAATCAATTTTGTTGGAACAATAATTGAGCGTTTATACTTTTTATGATGTAACATCTTATAAGCCACCTTGATTGTTTCTTTTCCTAAAGAAGTAGGTGATTGTGAAGATGTCCCCACAATCTCTTTCGTTTCTGCCAACAATTTCTTTATATTTGGTGAACCATCAACTCCGTAAATAAAAACATCATGCCCTAAATCATTTTCTTCTATAGAAGCCAGTGCTCCTAAAGCCGTTGGATCATTCAAACAAAAGACAACATCAAAATCAATTCCTTGTTGAATAATTTTATTTAAAGCAGGTAAAGCAAGTTCCGTTTGTCCTAAACAATCTTCACTTCCTACAATTTGATAATTCTCATTTAAAGCAACTGTATCTTTAAAGCCGTTGATACGATCAACCGCTGACAAGGCTTTAGAATGTTCAAGTAAAGCAATACGTGCATGATCAAAGCGTTGCATCATATCTTTAGCACACTGTACTCCTGCATCATAATTATCTGAAACAACTGTACAATCTGCAATTTGATCATCACTAATAGGAGCATCGACTACAATAATTTTAATTCCTGCTTTTTTGACTTCTTTTAATGTTTTATTAATACTCGAAGATTCAACAGGATTAATAATTAAAACATCTATTCCTAAAGAAACAAGGTCTTTGATTTGTTCATTTTGTTTTTTAGGATCCAAAGCTGGATCTCTAGTATATAAAACATCCCCATGATTATTAACAACATTTTCTATTTCATTATTTACAGCTTTATAGAAGGTATTATTCATTGTCATATAAGTTGCTCCAAATTTAATTTGTTTAGTATCAGTGTTTAAATAATGGTGATAGACAAAACAAATCATAATAAGGCTTACAATACATGTTATTTTTAAAGCTTTATTTTTATAAAAAGACATGCGTTTTCCTCCTATTCTCCCTTTATTTAATTTTAATGATTTTTGTCATCTATGTAAATATGACAAATGTCATAAAAAAAGTTGATTCTATTTTTGAATCAACTGTTTTGCATATTTTATAATACTACTTCCATCTAATAAACCATAATCTCTTAAAGAAATTACGCCTACCGGCACTTTAACTACCTTTTTAATTTCCTTTAAATCTTCACTTCTTTGTGGCGTAAGTAAAACTACATCGGCCTCTTGTAAATGCTCATTTAAAAACACTTCAATATCCATTAATTGACTTTTAGCTACTTCTTCTATTTTACGAACAAGCATATTTCCTGAAAAACCTGGTTTTGACAATAATGTTATCTTCATATAAGACCTCCAAACACATAGTACTAATATAATAAATGAAATAGCTAAAATACACAATATCTATTTTAGTTGTTTATTTATATTTTCATTGATCACACAATGCTTGTAATTTTAAATAATCACAACAAAAACTCGTCAAAAATTCATCTTTCTTTACAAAAACAGCATTGACAACGTTATTAATTTTTCTTTCTATTTCTTCACGAGTAGATTGTTTCTTTAACTATATATACTCATTATTTAAATAATCTTTATACTTATCATTATTAATATCTATTCTTTTATATACACCTTGAGGAACAGGTATCATGTTATTAATAAGCAATGCAGCAATGATTTCGTGACTTTCGTTGTAAATTTCTACTGTTGTTCTTGGATTTCTTCTTTTTCCATTTTTTCTTAAAGGCTTTGAAGTTAATGGTATGAAATATGTATAATCTTCTATTCCAACAATAATTCCTACAAATCTTCTACCCAATTTTAAATTCACTCTAAAATCATACTGAAATAAATACTGCCTATAATCGCTTTCTATATCATATAAAGCAATTTTATTATCTTTTAAATGTATTTTCATATTTTCTCTCTATGAAGAAAAACGAAGAACTCATAAACTAGAATTCTTCGTTTTAAATCGTCCACTATAGCAGGACCTCTCTCGTTATCGATATTTCTATCTACAAATAAATTATACATTTTTTAATGTATAAGTCAATTACTATTAAATATAGAAATCAACCATTATTAGTATATGAAGTATACTTTTATTTATACTCTTTTTGTCTCTATTTATTAAAACATTCTATGAATTCTTTAAGCAGTTTATTTCTATCTTTTTTAAGATAAATAATTCCATAATCTATTTCTAAGCTTTCTTGAAGAGGAACAACCTTCACACTCTCATCTAAATCTTGAATTGAAAAAGCATAATCCGGTAAAATACCAATTCCATAACCACTTAGCGTTAAGGCAAGTACAGCTTCAATGTCATCTTGTCTAATCACATTTTTTCCCTTGCTTTCACTGAAAGAAGATGTTCAAGATCATCTTCCTTTAATTTGGGAATACTTTTTTGTCTTAGTGTAATAAAAGAACAATCTTGGATTTCATTAAATGAAATCATTTCTTTAGACGTTTGAAAGATACTCTTAGGAATAATGGCTTTTGTTGTACTTGTTGAAAGCTTTCTAAAAGTACACTCTGATCGATCTTGCATCATTATTTTAGTTCCTAAAATAAAATCAAGTTGATTTTCAACAAGTCGATTCACTAATTGAAAATAGTCATCTAAATAAATACGCGGACTAACCCTTGAATTTTCTCTATGAAATAAACGTAATGCTTTGATAAGGCATTTTGTTTCTTGTGACATGGTACATCCTATTTTTAAAATTGTTTGTTCATTGAACTTTAGTGATTTTAAACGATTAGGAACAGCTTCCATACGTAATAAGATATCATGAGCATCATGATAAAAGATTTCACCCGCTGTTGTGAGCTGTACTGATTTACTATCTCTTATAAAGAGTTTTACACCTAATTCTTCTTCTAAATGTTGAATGTGATGCGTACGTAATTGTTGGTGGTGTGACATAAAGTTCTTTGGCGGCTCTTGTAAAGTTTAAACGATCAGCCGCCACAACAAAACATTTAAGTTCTTGACTATTCATTTTTTCACCTCTTTTTTATTCTAGCATTAGAATTTCTTTAATGCCATTAATTTAATGTTAATTTACTTTTTTAAATCTTGTTTTAAAATAAAGGTAGGTAAATAAGGAGGACAAACAATGTCACAAAGAAAAGAAATGTTGATGAAAAATATGGAATTTGTAGCTTATGAAGGATTAAATGGAAAACCTGGTTTTCAAATGACTCTTCATAAAAGCAAAGAAGGTCGTTATTATCTTTATGTTGCTTGTTTTAGACATAATGGTTTTAATATTATTGATGTAACCGATCCTTATCATCCTACTCCTTCTAAATGGGTAGAAGGTCCTTGGGTCAAAGAAGGCATCAAAGATGGTCAAAGTCTACCAAAGATACAATCAGGGGATGGTTATTTAATTACAGCTCATGGTGGAACGATGGATGTTTTACATGGAACTCCTAAAGGAAATACCCTTCCTTTTTGGGGTGGTATGATGATTTGGGATATTGAAACAGATCCTATGAATCCAAAACTTTTAGGTAAGTTTGAATGTAAAGGAATGGCAGGCGTTCATCGTTTCTTCTATAATGGTGGCCGTTATGTTTATTGTGTAGGAAATAAGCCAGGTTTTTTAACTTTTATTTTAAGAATCATAGATATTCAAGATCCAACCCATCCAGTAGAAGTAGGTTCATGGTGGGCAGATAATCAATACCGTGCTAATAAACCTGGTGGTGGTCATGTTGCCTTTGGTTCAAAAGAGTTCTTAGAAATGGCAACAGTTCATGCTGTTACTGTTAAAGATCATATTTGTTATGCTGCGGTTGCAAACTTTGGCGCTTGTCAAATCGATGTCAGCGATCCCACAAATCCACAATTAATCGGTTATTTACCAATGAATCCACCTTTTGGAGGAGGCGCTGCTGGGATGTCTATTCATACTTACATGCCTTTAGGTGATTTACCTTATGCGGTTGTTTCTACTGAAGGAGAAAGACCTCGTTATTTTTCTAACGAAAATAAAGACGGTCTCTTTAAAAAGCTTGTAACACAGCCAATGAATACGATTGGAATTGTCGAAACTACAGATCCGACAAATCCATCACTTATTTCTATTTTCCCATATCCAGAAGTACCTGTTGGATATACTCATGGAAAGAACTTTAATATTGTTGATGGTGTTCGTGTTCCTTTTGGACCTCATAATTTATTTGATGCTTTTGGAAAAGATTGTTATGAACCTTATAAAGGTTTAATTTATAATTGTTATTTTGGAGCTGGACTTAGAGTCTTTGATACGACGGATCCTTTTATTCCAAAAGAAATTGCCTACTTTATGCCTCCTGATCCAGAAGTTGATCTTTTTAATAATGAAGATGACACTTTATTACCAGGTTCTAAAGTCGCAATTACCGAAGATTGTTTAGTTGATGATCGTGGTTTTATTTATGTTGATACCTTCCAAGACGGTCTTTATATTGTGAAATTGAAAATGGAGGATTCATATGAAAATTTATGCTTATGAAGTAAGACAAGATGAAATGGGTTATTTTAAAGAATATGAAAAGAAATATGGTGTTTCTGTTGTTTTAAATCACCAAGTACCCACTTTAGAAAATGCAGATAATGTAGATGGATGTATTGGTGTAACTATTTTAGGTCAAGGAGACATTAATGCAAAACTATTAAATAAATGGTATGATCTTGGTATTCGCCATGTTTCTTCTCGTACAATTGGTTTGAATCATATTGATTTAGAGCACGCTAAAGAAATTGGAATTCAAGTATGTAATGCGAAATATCCACCTAATGGAGTTGCCGGAAAAATATCTATTACCTAAATACTTAAAAAATAATTTGAATGATCTTGCTCTTAAAAAATGGTTAAAATCTAGAAGCATCCCATCAAAACGGATGAATATGAAAGAAATGACAAAGAAATTGAATATTAATATGAATAATGTCCAAGAACTTTTGGATTATTCAAAAGGACTTTCTTTAAACGATTGCTATTGGATATGTAAGAAAGATGAAGATATCAAATTTGATGATATAAATTTATATGATAATAGCTTTTCTAAAGAAATTTCACTTCTAGCATTCAATGATAAAAATATTAGAAACTTATTAATTGATCACAATGAATATTCACCAGAATTTACAACAGGCGGTATTTCGCCTAAATGTTGGCAAATAGTTAATAATAAAAGAGTCTTATATAAAGGGAATTATAAACAAAAACTTGAGTTATTTAGCGAATTCTATGCTAGTCAAATTGCGGAAGTTTTAGGATTTAATCATGTTAGCTATAATTTAGAAGAATTTAAAGACACAATAGCTTCAACTTGCCCTTTGTTTACATCAAAAAATATTGGCTTTGTACCTATAGGATATTTTATTAAGGGTGAAAGTATTGGTGAAGTAAATGAATTATTAAAAGAAATGAACAACAAGAATCCTCAAATTTACAAAGATTTTCAAAATATGATTTTATTTGATGCACTTATCTATAATACCGACAGACACTTTGGAAATTTTGGTTTCCTTGTTGATAATAAAACTATGAAAATTAAAGGATTAGCCCCTATTTTTGATAATGGAGCAAGTCTGTTTTCAAATTTGAATATTGGAGACTTTTTGGAAATCAACAGTATGACAGGTTTAAATAATTATGCAAGAGATAAATCAAATTCCTATTATGGAATGTCTTTTGAGATTCTTGTGCAAAATATATGTTCTAAAGATATGATCAATAATTTGAAGAAATTAAATAATTTTCATTTTAAAAGACATAGTAAATTTAATTTATCAGAAAACAGATTAAAAATACTTGAAGAATTTATTGACAAAAGAATCCTAGAGTTGATCAATATCAAATAATAAAAATAAGGAATTATTAATTATATATCAAATTAATAGTTTCCTTATTTTTGAATTTAATAATAATAAACTAAATAGTTTATAAATTTATCTCTATTTTTAATACTTCTTAAAATATCATAGTCAACCACTAAATCCAAAACATCATTCAAGTAATTTTCTTGTTCTTCTTTAAAAAAGTTAATTAAATCATCAAGACTATTTGTGTTTTTAGCTTTATATAGATAATGCATATATTTATCTTTATTTTCTACTCTGATAATAAATGGAATAATGTTGCTATCTAAACATTGTTTGAACATAATCATTTTACCAATGCGCATTGTTAAATCATAAAATGGCTGCGCTTTTAAAAATAGCACATGAAATTTTACTATATCCTCAAAATTTAATTTTTTATCTGAATAATCATTCAAAATATTTTCTAAGTTTTCCTTATCTTTAGATGATAAAGAAAATTGACTATTTTCAAAAAAGTCATAAAAACATTCAATAAAATTCATGTACATTTCATAAATAAAATTTATATCCAATGATCTATCAATGTTATTTAAAAGATATTTAAACATTTTAAAAGATGCTGTAATTTCTTCAATATCCTTAACATCCATGTATTTATTATTTTCATTATTCTCAATAGGTAAAATGCCATTTTCAAAAATCGATATTACTTGATATCTTGTTAACTTATTATCTTCAACGCTGTTATAATTGAAGGCCAATGATGTTTGTGTATAACCATACACCTCACTTTTATCAAATATTCTGCATTCGATTAATAATCTTTTCTTTATTTCATTGATAATGTCTACAGAATTCATATATGTTTTCACTTCCTCAATAATTGATATTAATGACATTGTATCATTTTAAATTGTTATAAATAGATGAAAAAAGAATGTCATATTATTTAAAATAAGACATTCTTAATTTCAAGAATGCTCTCTATACAACTCATAGTGTATTGTAATTCTCAACATTCTTAATTAAAAGACTGAAAGTTTAAATAACTCCACAAATTTAATAAAGATACTCACCTACCAACAACTTAAATGTACAGTAAATAATGACAATATTCAACAAATATGCTTTAATTTCAAAATTTGAAAAAACATTGTTAAAATCATGATTATTTCACATTTATCTATTATGCAACTCGTTCAATTTCACCCTCGCAAATATTAAATTGAAGGAACTCTTTTTCTGTATGATCTATAGCTTCTTGTTTATATTTATCGTTATTCATTATGGCATATTTAAATAAAATGCTACGAGGATAAACCATATGTTCTAATCTAAAATTATCATAATCATGTATATTCATATCCAAATTATATTTATTTGAAAGGTAGTTGATCATTGCAACAAGATAAAGAGTTTTTACATCTTCATTCTTGTTTAATAATAATTCGATACATCCAGATTCTTTTATTTGATTAATTGCTTCAACAGGATTCATCTTTTTAATTGATTGACAAAGATCACTTTTAAAAATTTCAAAGTCGTCACAATCAACATCAATGATAACCTCATATTTCATTTCTTCCATACTAATCATCCTTTTTTAGATTATAGCATGTATTTTATTCTTCATTTATATTTTTAAAATTTAATAGAAGATTTCTATAATATTCATATTGTTCTTTCCTCATTTCAATTTCAGCAGGAATACCATTAGTTAAAGAAGTGCAGAGTTCATCGAATTGATCAAGAGTTTTAACTATTGATTTTTGCACTTCAATTGATGGAATAGGTATTTCAATTTCTTCAACTTGTTTTTTTGAAATTGAAGGTATTCCACCTTTAGTTTGATTATCCATTAAATCAATTTGATATTTTTTTAAATAATAATAAACGTATTTCCAATTTATATTTTGATTTACAACACTTATAGAATAGCAACTATTTCCAGCCCAGTATTTACCTTGAAATCTATTTATATAACCAGCATTTGCACCTCTTGCACTTATCAGTATATAAGTACCATTTTTGTTAAAATCATTATAAAATCATGTATTATTAATTCCACCGTTATAAACAGGATATCCAATATCTTGTTGTTTGTCTTTTCTGATAAATTCACCAATTGTTATATCTGAGATATCTTTAAGTTTCTTCTTTTCAACACTATCATCAAAATTCAAAAGCATATTTCTATAATATTCATACTGATCAATTCTCATTTTCAATTCTTTTTCTAGTTCTTTTTCTAGTTCTTCAAACTGATCTAGTATGTTCGCGATTTCTATTTGTATTTCTATTGGGGGTACAGGAATTTCTATGTTGGACATTACATTACTCATTAATTTAGGGTTTCCCATTCCTTTGCTTACATAATCTGGTGCAATTCTTTTTAATACGTGATAAAGATAATGAATATTTATATTTTCGCTTGTTATTTCTAATAAACCGCAAACATTGGTTATATTAAATTTTCCATGTCTATAAAATACTGTTCCTGCTTTTGCTCCATCTGTTGTCCATGTCAAATATTCTCCATCATAATCATATGTTGTTAATCTACCTAATTCTCCATTATTTTCTGTTTGTGATGAATACACAGGATATTTTCCATTTTTTGTATCTCTTAATGTCTTTTTTGATATAACTTTACCTCTAGTTATTTTACAAATATCTTCTATTTTTATATATTTAACCCCATTAAGCCATCTTTCATGTATCATATCTAAAATGCTCATATTTTCTTGCATATGTGAATTATTTACTCCTTGATTAATAATATGTTAGTTAATTTTAACAATAAAAATCAATCTTGCGAAGTCTTGGACCGTTTATCTAAAAATTTTTTTAATTAGTATTATAATAAAAAACAGGTATACTAAATTATCTGAAGCTTAGGGTGTCGCTCTAAATTATTTGGAGGATGA
>OIYH01000160.1_pt1 | contig 58461 bp, 48 predicted proteins | sample 1587911 | NCBI WGS metagenome assembly OIYH01 (sample SAMN03283252) | human gut metagenome | biome: human-associated habitat; material: feces | host: Homo sapiens | place: USA | collected 2013
TGCAGGTCTTGGCCTGGGGCGATGGGCAAGCGGCTTAAAAGCTGTAAACTGCTGTTATAACAAAACGCAAGAATTATATTCAATGAAAACCATATATTTTATGAAAAAGACGACATCCTTAAGGCAGGATGCCGTCTTTTTTCTGCGTTCCACTTAAGCGTTTAAGCGTTCAAAAGTTTCAATACCTCTTCCTTTTCAGGATACGATTTTTGCGTACCGCGTTTGGTTACGCTAAGACCTGCAAAGGCACTGGCCGTCTTCATCGCTGCGATGATATCATGATTTTCTACATAGCAGCATGCGAAACAGCCGATGAAGGCATCTCCCGCGCCGGAGCTGTCTACTGCATTTACTTTAAACGGCTTTACAAGCTGAGTGCCGTTTTCATCTACCAAGAGTGAACCATGCGAGCCCATCGTGACGATAACGTGTTTCAAGCCGCGAGCGGATAACGATTTAGCAGCAGCTTCAATCTCTTCCTGATTGGATACAGGCATACCGGTTAAGATAGCCAATTCTGTTTCGTTTGGCATAAAGAAGTCGCATTGGCATACCTTAGCAATATCCAGTTCCTTTGTGGCCGGAGCAGGATTCAGCAGAACCGGGATATTATGTTTTTTACCGAAATCGATGGCATAATATACGGTCTCAAGGGGGATTTCCAGCTGCAGAATAATCAACTTGCAGGTTTTCAGATCTTCTTCTGCTGCATCGATATCAGCCGGTTTTAAATCATTGTTAGCACCCTTGATGATCAAGATGCTGTTCTGTCCGTTTTTATCAACGAAAATCGGTGCTACACCACTGGAAACACCAGAAACTTTCTGAACGTATTTGGTGTCGATGCCATTCTTTTTAAAGTTGGCAATGGTGTTGTCGGCAAAAAAGTCATCACCGACTTTGGTTACCATCAGGACATCTGCTCCGTATTTGGCAGCAGCGACAGCCTGATTGGCGCCTTTGCCGCCACAGCCCATTGAAAAATCTGGGGCTTCTAATGTCTCGCCAAGAACTGGCATACGCGTGATATACGAGGTGAGGTCGACCATATTCGACCCGATAACGGCAATTTTCATGAAAAATGCATCCTTTCTATGATGCTGGAAATAATCAATGTTTTACTTTAAACCAGTCATAACAGTAAACGTCTTTTTCTCGTTTGGCTGGAGGTAAAGGAGCGTGCCTGCTTTCTTGGCAGCCAGGAATCCTTCCGGACGGCAGGTTGCGGGCAGGACAAAAGCAGCGACCTGCAGATCATCGTTCTTCATAATCCAGCGAGTAGCACTCGTGAAATCTTTCGTCGAGAATTCCGTCTTAAAGCCATAGCCTTTCGGGGAATCAATCTCTACCGACACGTCCGGTGCATACTGGTCAATGTGGTCTGCCATGAAAACAATTTCCGGATCATACATGTCTGGCTGGTCGAGGACTTCCATGCTGCGTCCTTCCTTCTGGAGCTTTTTGATTTCTTCGTTATAAGCCAGCCATTTCTCAGTCGGATGAACATGCGACGGAATCGATTCACGCAGTTTGAAAGCTGTTGCCGGGATGTTCGACGAGATGCGTCCCTGATCAACATATGCGTAATTCATATGGCACATGTACTGCAACGGCATTTCTGTGCAGGTAAGGTTCGTAACTTCCATGTGGATCTTGAAACGCGTAGCATCTTTTGTCAGGGTTACGCTTGGCTCTGCGATGTAATGATAACCGAAGCCCTGGCAATATTCGTACTTACTGACCAAAGCTACAGAATCTGCAGTGACCTCTAACCAGGCTTCATCCATCGTTGCGCAGGAGAATTCACCATGCATTGGATGCGTATCTTCAGGCCCTGGGCAGCCATTCGCCAGAAGTCCGGAATGGAAAGCAAAGCAGCCATAGGTATCAACAATGCATTTTGCAGGTTTCGGCTGTTTGAAGATATTCTTCAGGCGCAGGCTGATTCCATTAAAAGCAGCGTCCCAAATGATTTGTCCCATGTACGGAAGAAGCTCTACATAGCCTTTGCTGTTCTGGATTTTTACCGATTCAATTCCGGATGGATACCGAAACGATGTAACTTTAAAATCATCATTTTCCAGCAGAGTCTTATGACTATCTGTAAAATAACTATGATTCAGAAAAATCTTTGTAGACATCACTATGGACCTCCTAAATAAACGAGATGCTTAAGAATCTAGAGAATAAAGAACATTAATGTTCTGCCGTAGGAACGGCATCTTCAACTTTTTCCGTGCGATACTTTTTAAAGAAATAGTAGCCGACATAAGCGAAGCAGAAGAAGTTAACGATGAACGAGAACTGCATCGAGCCAGACACATCGGAAACATATCCCTGGATGGCCGGAACAACAGCACCACCAATGATAGACATAACAAGGATTGCACCAGCCGTAGCCGTGTATTTTTTATCAACCGTCTTCAGCGTTTCGCCGTAAATCGTTGCCCAGCAAGGTCCCATAAGAATGCTGATTGCCACAGCTGCATATACTGCCGTGAAGCTCGGCATGAAGGCTACATAAAGGACAAGCAGGCAGCCGATAATCGAATATGCGACAAGTACTTTATTCGTTGAGAAACGGGCAAGAAGGAAGTTCGCGATAAATTTACCAACGAAGAAGCATGCATAGCTGATTACCATGAAGTTCGCAGCCATACGTTCGTTAATGGAGGCATCCATCGTCAAAGCCAGACGGATGGTGAATGACCAAACAGCAACCTGCATACCGACATAGAGGAACTCGGCAAGAATGCCTTTTTTGAATTTTGTGTTGTCTGCAAGGTAATGCAACGTTTCGATGATGCCAGGATCTTTTTCTTTGGAATTCTCGGGAACCACAGGTTTGCATTTCGGATATTTTGTGAAAGCAAACAGGGCGAGAACAGCAAGAAGAACAACGATGAGAACACGGTAAGGTTCCAATGTATTCATCAGCATATCAAGGCGATAAGCATGTGCCTCTTCTGCCGTCATGCTGGCAATCTGTGCGGCCATACTCTGACCATCTTCGAAGATTAAATATTTACCAAGCAGAATACCTGCGGCAGCACCAATTGGATAGAACGTCTGGCTGATATTCAGGCGAAGCGTGGAATACTTTTCAGGGCCAAGCATCGTGCTGTACGTGTTCGATGCCGTTTCAAGGAAACCAAGACCAATTGCAATAGCGAAGACAGCTGCCAGGAACATCGTATACGTTGCCATATGAGATGCCGGGAAGAAAAGTGAGCAGCCTACGATATAGAAGATTAAGCCGCAGAGGATGGCGGTCTTATAAGTCGTTTTTTTGATGACCATTGATGCTGGAATGGAAATGAGGAAGTAGCCACCATAGAAAGCACTCTGTACCAAGGCACTGGCAAAATCACTTAGGTCAAAAACACTCTTGAACTGTGTAATCAAAACATCATTCAAGCTTGCTGCTGCTCCCCAAAGGGGGAACAGGCAGGAAAGAAGAATGAACTGGAAAATCGGGGTTTTGTTCAGATATCCGTTGTCGTACTGAATCCATTTTGAACTCATATCTCTTTCCTCCTATTTTCAGAGATAATGGCTGACGAATCAGCCCTGCATAATTTCTACACCATGGCTGGTGCCGATGCGGTTTGCGCCAGCGGCAATCATAGCTTCAGCTTCTTCTTTGTTTGCTACGCCGCCAGATGCCTTGACGCCCATATCCTTGCCAACGGCCTGACGCATGAGCTTAACATCTTCGACTTTTGCGCCCCATTTCGAGAAACCGGTCGAGGTCTTTACAAAGTCAGCGCCAGCCTTCTTAGCGATTTCGCAAGCTTTGACCTTTTCGTCGTCTGTCAGCAGGCAGGTCTCGATGATGACTTTCGTTACTTTGCCGCCAGCAGCCTCAACTACTGAACGAATGTCGTTTTCTACATAATCATATTGTTCATCTTTCAGGAAGCCAATGGGGATAACCATGTCGACTTCATCAGCACCGTCTGCAATAGCCTGCTTGGTTTCAAAGACTTTGACGGAAGTCGGCGTAGCACCTTCTGGAAAACCGATGACCGTTACAACGTTCACACCACTGCCAGCAAGTTCTTTATGAGCATAAGATACCCAAATCGGGCTGATGCATACAGAAGCGAAGTGATATTCCTTAGCTTCTTTCAGGATCTTGTCGATGTCCTTTTTCTGAGCATCCGGTTTGAGATACGTGTGATCAATATACTTTGCAAGTTCCATTTTATCTGCCTCCAAATTGTTTTTTATTTCTTTTGACAGTTCATATAATACCACCATTTTGAACAAATGTAAATAGTAAAATGAACAAAATTTTATAATAAGGTAAAATATCATCCATTGCTCATTGAAAAATATTCCCCATCATAGCCGAATTTTTTAGATGTACGGCTTATAAGGCCTCAGGTTACCATCACCAGAGGTTTTCTTTATACAAAAAAACGGAGAGAAACTCGCCAATGAGTTTCTCTCCGTTTTTTGCTTCTTCTATATCATCATTTGATGATGGTAATGCGGCTTTGCGGAGCGGCGTACTGGCTGCCGACCGTGCCGCCGAGTTCTTTGAGGTAGTTGCGCACGGCATCTGCAGCGAGATAGTCGACATCATGCACCGTGACTTTGGACGGGTCCTGCATCGAATAGTACGAATCGCCGCCCGACGTCAGGAAGTCAGGTACCGCGATATTGTACGTCGCATTTGGGTCAAAGGCTTTGCCGCCCACGTTCTTGATGGTCACACGCGTGCCTGGTTTTGCCGGCTGGTAGTAGACAGAATGCGGATAAAGCTCACCTTTGACAAACGGCTTTGTCGTGTCAATCGTGTACTCGATGCCCGCGACCTGCGGGAACGCACCGAGGGCCGTCGGCGTCGTACACGTAGCGGCTTCAAGGATTTCAAGAAGCGTCGAGCCCTTGAGCGTGACGTACTGCAGATAGTTGTGGTACGGCAGAGCGCGCAGAATATCGGCCTGCGTGATGGTGCCTGCTTTAATGCCGGCGCGGATGCTGCCGCCGTTCATGACAGCGCCGTCAATCGTGACATGGTCAAGGACCGTGGCCTGACGGACCTGCCAGAGATACGCATCGGCAATAAAGTCGCCGAGGTTCGTTTCCTCCGTGCGCACGCCCGGGTCACGCGAGCCATTGAGCTCGACAGACGTCGTACCGAGAGGTGTCGAAAGCTGCTTGTCGATATCAGCCTGTGCCTTGTCGACCATAGCCTTTACCTGGGCATCTTCCTTGTTGAAGCGGCCATAGGCATGCAGGTCTTCCTGCCATTTGCCGTCTTTGTACTGCACAACGCCGATGTTGGCGAGATGTGCGCCCGTCTCCGTCAGCAGCGTGCCATTGACGTAAAGATTCTTGACCGTGTGGTCATGGCCGTCAATGAAGACATCGATACCTTTGACATTTTCGAGGACATCATTCGAGCGGTCGCCAGCGGCATCCGGCTCGCTGCCGAGATGGCCGATGCCGACGATGAGGTCGCAGCCCGCGGCCTTAAGGGCATCAACCTCTTTCTGTGCTGCCTTGTACATTGCCTCTTTCGAGAGGAAGGTCAGGCCGCGCGTGCTCTTCGGATTGGCCGTCGTGATGGTCGATGGCGTCGTCAGGCCGAAGACACCGATTTTGAGACTGCCCTTCTTGATGATGGCATGGGTTTTCGGCGTGAAGGATTTGCCCGTCGACTCGACGATGATATTCGCCGACACGACGGGGAATTTCGCCTGCTTGATGCGCGCCATCGTCACGTCGGAGCCATAATCGAATTCGTGATTGCCAAGCGTCATGGCATCGTAGCCCACGGCGTTCATGAAGTCAATGGCCGTCTTGCCCTTGCTGAAATTGACAAGGTTGTTGTCCTGAATCGCATCGCCGGCATCGACGAGCAGGACCTGATAGCCCTTGGCCTCATAATCTTTCTTGAGTGCCGCGACCGTCACCATGCCGTTGACGCCATCGGCGCGCTGGTCGTATCCATGCGTATCATTCGTATGCATGATGACGAGATGCGAAAAATCCGCCGCAAACGCCGTACTCCAGAGGCAGGTAAAGACGAGTGCCAGCACTGCCAGTATTTTCTTCATACATTTACCCCTTTCTCCGGCAGCTCAGGCTGCCAGCCCGTTTTTTATCATTATATCAGGATTTATCTCGCTTCGCATTAGAAGAACAGTTCGACACGCGACCAGTACTCCGTCACGCGCTCGTTTGTCAGGAGAGCTTTGCCCCGTTGACATACATGAACTGTGCCGGAATATTGTGCCACGGCGTGTAGTACGTACCGAACTCCCAGCCTTTGACGCCGGCATCGAGCGTGTACGTCGGGGAAATGGAGACGTTCTGCCCAAGATGACGTTATCCATGATGAGTTCGGTATCGACATACGGATGGAACTTGCCGAGCTGGATTTTCGTATTGCCATACGTACCCTCTGCCCAGAGACGCTTGACGGAAAATGAACCCGACGTATCCGTCTGGAGGTAATCCTTAGCCTCGATACGGGCCTTGACCTTCCAATGCTCATTGACTTCAGCCGTCGGCGTCAGGCGGAACATGACGAAATTGCCGTTGCTGTCGTCTTTTTTCGTCGTCTTGGCCGATTCCTTATTCCACGGATGGTTTTCTTCATTCGGTTCTCTCCATTCATCTCTTATCTCTCTAAAATGATTCTCTTTCCTTATTCAAAAGGACATATGACCTATTATTACATAGATTTTCATTATTATCTATAGCTTTTCTATAATTTTAATTAACATTTTAGCTAGTTAATGTCATGAAAAAGTCATGTTAATCTTCTTAAGAAAGAAAAATAACCCACAGCAGCGGGGAACTGCTGTGGGGTGAAAGGGAAATATAGAGAAATGAGGGATTTATGATGCCCGCTTCAGGCTTCCACGAGCATCATACCCTGGTTCTCGCCAAGGTTCAGCGTAAGCTTACCGCCGCTGACGGTGACTTTCGTGCCGGTCAGCTCATCGGTAAAGACCGTGCCGTCGGCAAAGGAGACCGGCAGAACGACCTGCTGTGCCTTGCCGCGGTTGAGGGCGACAACACCGGATTTGCCGGAGTCGGCCGTGCGGCTGAAGGCGTAGATATCGCCTTCGGCCTTGAGCGTCTTGACATCGCCGCGCGCGAAGATATCCTTATGCGCGTTGCGGACGCCGATGACTTTCTTATAGTAGGCAATGAGGTCTTTATCCTCCTTGCCCCACGGATACGTGCGGCGGCAGTCCGGATCAGCGCTGCCGTACTGACCGGCTTCATCGCCGTAGTAGATGGTCGGCATGCCCGGATAGCCCATGAGGAACGTCGCTCCGAGTTTGAGACGTGCCTTGCCGAGGTCATAGTTGAAGTCTTTCTTCGTGGCCTGTGCGACATTTTCGGCGCCGCCGCCAAATTTATAGATGGCGCGGACCGTATCGTGGCTGTCGACGATGTTCATGAGGTCGTAGAGCGCTTCCTTCGGATAGTTCTGGCGCAGAATCGTCAGCTCATCATCGGCGGCTTTGGCATCGCCCTTATCGAGGAAGAGGTCGCCGAGAGCAAACGAGAGCTTGTAATTCATGACCGAATCGAAGGTATCGCCTGTGAAGAACTGTGAACCGTCCTGCCAGATTTCGCCGAGCAGCAGCGGGTCGTCGCCGTTCTTCGTCTTGATGGATTTGACTTCCTTGCGTACGTCAGCCCAAAATCCCGGCGGCACCTCTTTGGCGACATCGAGACGCCAGCCCGAGAGGCCTTCGTCGAACCACTTCATGATGACGCCTTTATCATTGCCGCGGCCATAGAGCAGATAGTCGCCGAGGTCCGACTTGACCGTGCCCTGCTCCGAGCCCGGATAATCGGCATCCTTGAACGGCACGAGGCTGTCGTAGCCCTGCCAATCATGATAAGCGTATTTCTTGCCCATCATGTCCTGCGTCTTCTGGTTCTTTATCTCGAACCAGTTTTCCCAATGCCACGGGCTGAAGACCTGACCTTCGGCCTCGAGCTCTTTCTTCGCCTCGACCTTTGCCTGGTCTTCCGTCATATGCTTGTCATTCATGAGGTCATAGATGCGGCTCCAGTATTCATACGCACCGACCGTCTTGTACTTGCCGTAGCGGTCGAAATAGATGGAGTCATCGCCGACGTGGTTGTAAACGCCGTCCATGATGAGGTGCATGCCGCGTTTCTGCATTTCCGCCGTGAGTTTCTCGAGGTCCTTCGTCGTACCAAGGAACGGGTCAATCGTGCCGTAGTCGACGGCATCGTAGCGGTGGTTCGAGCAGGCGTTGTAAATCGGGTTGACGTAAATTGCCGTGACGCCGAGGCCCTGCAGATAGTCGAGCTTCTTCGTGATGCCGGCGATATCGCCGCCAAAGAAATCATTGCACTCCCATGTATCGCCATCGGCAGCCGGCGTCTTGCTGTAGTTGGCCGGCAGCGCATTCCATTTGCGGTGCTGGACCGGCTGGAAGCCGCGTGCATTTTTGCGCGCATAGTCGTTGCTCTTATCGCCATCAAAGAAGCGGTCTGGGAAAATCTGATAGCAGACAGCGTCTTTTGCCCAATCCGGCGTCTTGAAGTCTTTGCTGTAGACCGTCAGCTGATACGGCTTAACGCCGCGCAGCTTAAGCTGCCCCGTATGGCCCGGCTTCGCGTCATCGCCGTATTCCTTCGTGTCGTTAAGCAGGAATTTATAGCCATAGAGGCCATACGACTGCGGCGTGAACGTGACGGACCAGAAATCCTGCCCATCTTTCGTGCCGACTTTCGTCATCGGATAGTAGCTGACCGTACCGGCCGTGTAATCCGGATTGTACTCATCGCCGCCGTTAGCCGTAATCTTGGCCTTGTAAACGACGAGTTTGGCGTTCGTGACATCGCCCATGCCCGTGGCGAGCGAAAGTTTGACCGGCGTGCCTTCCTTGACGGCTTCAAACGGAGAACGGTAAGCCGTACTCCAGCTGTCATGGTAGACCTTATCCTCACGGATGCGTCCATCGTCAGCGATGAGCTTCTGGGCCTTGCTGTCATAATAGAACGTAACGTCGCCGTCTTTGGCCACATTGACGGTCTGCGTCAGGGCATCATGGCCCGGCATCGCAACCGTCACCGTGTATTCACCTGCGGAAAGAGGAATCGTCTTCTGGAACAGATTGTCGAGCATCTGGTCGCGCATCAGCGAGTCCTTGACTTCACCGAAGCTGCCCGAGATGACCGGCAGCTGACTGTCAGCGAGGAAATTGTACTCCGTGCTGTTCTCGATATGATGCGACTTATCATTATAATAGAAGGTAACTTCCTGCGCCTTCGGCAGCGTCAGCTGGACATTCGCACCGTCGAAGTTGCCGCCGAGGCCGTAGTTTTCGGCCCAGCTGCCGTTGACGGAAATCTTGTAGTAGTACGTGCCCGCCGGCAGATTCATCTTATACGTGTAAAAATCATGACCAATGGCTTTCATGCGCGTCGTCTGGTCCGACGGGTCCCAATCCTTCTTGGCACCGGCCTTCGTCTGTACCGTACCCGTCAGGACGATGCTGCGTCCATCTGCTGCCAGAGCCTTCTGCTCGGCATCCTTGCCCTGATAATCGTACGTGATGGCATGCGTTGCATCGTCATACGTGAACGTGACATCGTGGTCCGCGAGCAGGCGAATGGGGATATTCTTGCCATTGGCCTCGCCGTTCGCACCGTAGTTGACATCCCAAGAGCCGCCCATCGCAACCTTGAAATCGTAATTGCCCTTGGGCAGATGGCCCGTAAAGACATGATGGCCCGCGCCGTCAGACTTCATGATGGTCTTGCCGTCCGCAGGATCCCACTCTTTAGCGGCGCCGAGCTCATCCTGCAGGGAACCTACCAGAACAACATCAGTCGGCTGTACTGCTCCGGGCCTCGCCTGCTCTGCAGCTGCTGCGGCTTTTTCCTCAGCAGAACCCTGACCGGTATACGATACCGTCGTCTTGTGCGTCGCCGAATCATACGTGAACGTGACATCCGTGTCCTTCGTCAGCTTCAGTTTCATGTTTGCGCCGTTAGCTGCGCCATCGGCACCAAAATTGGTATCCCACGTACCGCCGATGGCAATCTTATATTCATAATTGCCCTTCGGCAGTTTGCCCGTATACTGATATTTACCGTTGCCAACGTCTTTCATGATGGTCGTGCCATCCGACGGAGCCCAATCCGCACTGGCTCCGAGCTTCGACTGTACCGTACCAACAAGGACAACATCCGTCGGACCGACAGCTGCAGCAGCTTCTGCGACCGAAGCCGTGATGCAGGTCGGCATCATATCTGCCGGCATGACGAATGGACTGCCGAGCAGGCTAAAAGCCAGCGACATGCCAATGGCACGTTTCAACGCTTTCTTATGACTCATTACGAATACCCCTTTCACCAAAGGAATAAAATCGGGACCTCACTGCTGAGGGCAACTCTATCTATCACCTTAGTGGTAACCAAAACCAATGTCAGGTGCGAGGTTGCCCCCACTGTGAAATCCCGATAGATTCAGAAAATCAAGATGTTATCAAGCAATCAAGCAGCAAATGCTAAATCAGAAGTGGAAATCGAGCCAGCTGCGCAGGATGTGACGTTTGTAGCTATTAGACGGCTGACTGTTATTCTCGGTAAGATGCGGAGCCCACATCGTTTCCCATTCGCAGTTCTGCCACGGAACCATCTTGACACCATAGTACCAGCCCTTAACGCCGTTGACGAAGGTCGGTTCACGCGTAGCCCACTCATCATCATGGCCAATATCACCCATGCAGCCGAGATCAACCCATTTTGCATAAGCGCCCCAAGAACCAACTTTATTAAGGTCTGTGCCTTTATAATCAAAACGTACAGCCCAGTCACGGTCAGCATGACCACCATTAGCCCAAGATTGTTTACTCATATCGACATCAGACTTTACATAAGAACCCGTAACCGTAAAGTCTTTGAGCAATTTAGCCTTAAGGTCGATACCATAGAAGTTTTTAGCACCTGTCCAGTAACCATAGTCGCCACCATCTTTATTGGCATCTTTCTGATGCTGCAGGACATGAGAGTAAGCGATATTAGCATCGAAATATTTACCAAGAGGACCCCAGAAGTTCAACGTACCGAGAATCGGTGCACGATGCGTAGCTGCTACAGCTTTGGCTGTAGCATTGCCATCCTTATCGGTCGACCATTCAATATTCGTATCTGTCCAATCAGACGATGGTTTCCAGTACTGGCCACTGAACCACCAGCCGTGGCCGCCTTCAATCGGATGATACGTGGCGATGCCATCTTCCTGACCGCCCCACATGAGGTTCTGCATGCCGAGGCCATTCCATTTGCGACCGATATTCGTATACCAGTTGTGGTTCTTGCCGAGCTGCAATTCCACCCAGATATTCGAGATGGTACCATTATGGTTATCATCACCGAGCAGGCTGTCTTTATCAATACCTGAAATATAATTATCGGTCATGATGGTCTGACCTTCATTTTTATATCCCTTACCCGTTGGTACTGTTACAGCTTTTTTCACTTTTGATACAGCATATTCACTGTCACGATAATGCGCGTTTTTCTCGATGGTGAAACGTGCCGTTGCATGGTCATTGACTTTCATAGAACCTTCGAGGTCCATATAGAAGCGGTTGTTGTACGTACCCTGATGACCGTCTTTCACAAGGCCGTTGTCATCACCGGCCTGGACGCGTGCCATGCCCCAAACCTTGAATTTATCCGTCTTATTCTTCAGATCATTGATGTCATTTGTATTCTTGTTAACCTGATTTTTCAATGTACCGAGTTCGTCAGCATACTCTGCAGAGAGTTTGTCAAGAACGGCTTTGTCACCGAAGTTGACATCGTTCTTCTGCATGGCCTTGGCTACGATTGCTGCCATTTCATAACGCGTCATGGCACGGCCGCCCTGGAAGGTACTATCCCCCATACCTTCGATGACGCCTTCTTTAGCAAGATAGTCAAGAGCCTGATAAGACCAATGGTCCTTCGGTACATCCGTGAAGCTGTCTGCCGTAGCAGCGAAAGCTGTGCTGGACATACCGACCGTCAGGCCGGCAAGGATAGCAAGTGCCTTTGTGTTGATCTTCATGTGATAGACTTCCTTTCCCTCTATTATATAGATGGTGAACCTTGGTTTTATAAGAATGAGACTTCCTTATCTATCCTTGTTCCGATATGAAAATCTCATCATATAAACTTTTCTGAATCTTCCTCCCAAAAAGATAAGCGATAGCGGTCCTGAATGTGATAGGACCAGAACCACTATGCACTTAAGGGGGGATGCCCGCTGCCTGACGGCGGCAGACGTTATGAAGAAATATAGACACGCAAGAATTTGCGTGAGGGGCAAAGTTAAATGTTGGCGAGCAGCATGGCACCGACGCTTTCATACGAAGCGCGGGCTTTTTGCTTGATGGCCTCACGGGCTGTATCTACGGTATACCCGTTGAAGGCCTCAATCATCGGCAGGTCGTTGACCTCATCGCCAATGGCGAAAATCTCGGCATCCTGCCAGCCCATGAGCGACAGCGTATGGGTGATAGCCTGTTCCTTGCTGATCTCCTTGGGCGTAATGTCGACGGCACAGCGGTTTGGATAAGCATGAACCACATCGCCGAATTTCGCATTGACTTCATCACTTGCGGCAAAGGCATCCTCTGGATTCGTGAAGCCTAAGGCAAACTGATGGATGGTCTGCGGCAGATGATTGACATCGCTCTCTTCAATATGGACAATCGGAAAATCCCACTGTTTCGCTTCGCGGATGACCCACGTACCTTCTGACGCATGGCAGAGGTACGTGCGGTCCGCAGCGGACAGGGCGAAATGGAAGGACTTGCGCACGAGCGGCAGCTGCGTGAGCTCGGCAAGCATCTTCGGGGCGATTTCCGCTTCCCAGAGGACCTTGCCATCGGCTGTGCAGATGATACCGCCATTGTTGCAGGCAAGATAATCGTAGCCGACTCCGTAATGCTGGAGCTGCGGCACCAGCATGCCATGGTCGCGGCCTGAGACCACGCCAAATTTATGTCCGGCCTCACGCCATTTTCTGATGGCTTCGGCATCGCTCTTGGCGATTACGTCCTGACGGAACAATGTTCCATCATAATCACTCGCAGCTACTTTCATCTTATATCCCTCTCACTTCATATAGACAGCGGCTTCCGCCGGTCTGAGTTTTCCCTTTTCTGCGTTTTCGTAGTTGCCGAGCAGGAGCTCTGCACCTTCGAGAATATCATCATTATATGCTACAGTATCATTCGTGAAGTTGACGACCGTGTACACGGCATGCTCCCCAAGCACGCGTTTAAAGGCGTAAACGTGTTCGTCTTCGTGCAGCAGTTCTTCGTAACTGCCCTGCAGGAGAATGTCCGACGCTTTGCTCTGCGTGCGCAGACGGTTCATCATGCGGTAATAGCTCAGTACGGACGTACCGTCTTCGCTTTCCGACTCTACACAGCAGTCGGCAAAATCCTTATGTACCGGCAGCCACGGCGTGCCTTCCGTGAAACCGGCGTTCGTATCGCGCGTCCACTGCATTGGCGTCCGCGCGTTGTCGCGGCTCTGGAACTGTACGGCCTTCAAGGCTTCCTCTGGCGAAAGCCCCTCTTTGATGGCATATTCGTACTGGCCGTGCGTCGAGATATCATTGTAGTCCTCGATTTTCGGGAAAGCCACATTCGTCATGCCAATTTCCTCGCCTTCGTAGACAAAAGGCGTACCGCGCAGCGTGAACAGGATGGTCGCCAGCGCCTTGGCCGCGGTTTTCGGATTCGTTCCTTCCGGGAAGTAACGGTGCATCGAGCGGTTCTGGTCGTGATTCTCAAAGAAGATCGGATACCAGCCTTCCTTGGCTGTCGCCTGCTGGCTGGCCGTCAGTGCCGACTTGAGCTGCGTGAGCTTCCAGGGGAAGCGCTTGCACCAAATCTCGCCTTCCGGATAGGAAAGCTCGAGATGGCTGAACTCAAACAGCATCGAGAAAACACCGTTGTCGCCGACCCACTGCGGCAGCTCCTCAGGGCTGACGCCGTTGGCCTCGCCGACCGTGAAAATGTCGTGGCCGTCAAAGACCTCGCGGCGGAACTCATGAAGGAAATCGAGGATGCCCGGCGTATTGGCCGTCATCTCATGGATGTCCGAAAGACCATCGGGGCCATCCACAGGGCCGTCCTTGAATTCCGGCTTTTTGATGTAGACAATCGCATCGATGCGGAAACCGCCGACACCCTTGCCGAGCCAGAAATTTGCGGCAGCGAACAATGCCTTGCGGACTTCGGGATTTTCCCAATTGAGGTCCGGCTGCGCCTCAGCGAACGTATGCAGATAGTACTGCTGGCGTTCCTCGCACCAGGTCCAGGCCGAGCCGCCGAAGATGGCGCGCCAGTTGGTCGGTGCCGAGCCGTCGGGCTTGGCATCGCGCCAGATGTACCAATCGGCCTTGTCGTTCGTGCGGTTTTTCTTGGATTCGAGAAACCATGGATGCTGGTCGGAGCTGTGATTGAACACAAGGTCCATGACAATGCGGATATCGCGTTTCTTCGCCTCGGCAATGAGCTCTTCCATATCTTCCATCGTGCCGTACGACGGGTCGATACCGCAGTAATCGGCGATATCATAGCCGTTGTCGACCATCGGTGAAGGATAGACCGGCGTGAGCCAAATGGCTCCGGTGCCGAGAGACTTGAGATAATCCAGATGGCTCGTGACGCCTGGGATATCCCCCACGCCTGTCCCCGTCGTATCCTGAAAGCTTTTTGGGTAAATCTGATAGACGATGGATTTCTGCCACCATTTCAATTCTTTCATATAATAAGGACTCCTTTCTTCTGAAGGTCATAAAGAAAGGGTGGATGGTGGAGTATTCCACGCTCCACCCTTTTCCTTATGGTTATTGCATCAGAAGGAGATGATTGGCGTTTCGTTGACGACAACTTCGCCGTCAGCAGCTTTCTTCATCTGCGGATAATCAGCGCTGTTCGTGACAGCCAGGATAATCGTATCTTTGTAGCCAGCGGCCTTGATGGCATCGCGGCTGAAGCCGATGAGTTCATCGCCGGCCTTGACTTTGGCACCCTGTTTCGTCAGGCAGCGGAAGCCTTTGCCGCCCATCTTGACCGTATCGAGACCGATGTGGATGAGGATCTCGGCACCGTTCGTCAGGCGCAGGCCGATGGCGTGATAGGAACCTTCCATGATCATGGTGACTTCGCCGTCAGCCGGAGCTACGACCATTTCCGTCGTCGGCTCGATGGCAACGCCGTCGCCCATCATCTTCTGCGAGAAGACATCATCAGGAACTTCCGTCATGTCGATGAGTTTGCCGGAAGCGAAAGCTTTGAGCTTCATGGCAAGGTCCGTCTTGACTGGCTCGCTTGGGTTGGCAGCAGCTTTGGCTTCTACCGGAACATCGGCGATATCGCCCTTAAGGAGAGCATCGAAGTAGCTGCGGACATTCGGTACCGACAGGCCAACGATGACCTGGATAGCATGGCCGTTCTTAACGAGGCCAAAGGCACCGGCTTTCGTGAACTTGCTGGCAGCAGCGACTTTATCCGGGTCAGCAACCGTGACACGCAGACGCGTTGCACAGTTCGTGACTTCTTTGATGTTGGACGGGCCGCCGAGGTTATCGAGGAAGACCTGAGCTTTGAGGGCTTCCGGATTATTGGCAAGACCTTTCTTTTCCATTTCTTTCTTGGCCTTGTACTCAGCTTTCGTGAAGAGCTTATCCTCTTCATCGTCGTCCGTGCGGCCCGGCGTCTTATAATCGTTCTTAAGGATGAGATAACGGAATACGAAGAAGTAAATTGCGGTGAAGCAGAGGCCTACGACAATCTGCATGATGTAGGTGCCTGCATGATATTTGAAGAGTGGAATCCAGTTCTGGACGAAGCAGTCGATGAGGCCGCCGCCGAAGTTGCCGGAAAGACCAAAGAAGTACAGCGTTGCGGAAAGCGTTGCAGCGAGAACTGCATGCACTGCGTAAAGGAGCGGTGCGACGAAGAGGAACGTGAATTCGATTGGCTCGGTGATGCCGCAGAGGACGGCCGTGACCGTTGCCGGAATCAGAAGCGTTGCGACCTTTTTGCGTTTCTCTGGTTTTGCGCACATATACATAGCAAGAGCAGCGCCAGGAAGACCGAAGACCTTAGACATACCGTGGAGGGCGAAGCCGCCTTCCGGGAACATTTCTTTCAGCGAATGAGCGCTCGTAGCGAAATCGTTGAGATGCTGGAGCCAGTAAGCCTGGATACCGCCATCGCAGACGGCCGGGCCAAAGATGAACGGCAGATAGATGAAGTGATGCAGGCCAGCCGGCAGGAGGATACGTTCGGAGAACGTGTAGCACCAGACACCGACGATGCCGCTTGTTTTCAGGAAGAACTGGAACTGCTCAATGGCATGCTGGACAACCGGCCAAACGAAGCAGAAGAGCAGTGCCATCGGGATCATGACGGCGAAGCCAACGGCGACGACGAAAGCAGGTCCCTTGAAGATGCCGAGCCAATCCGGGATCTCGGTATCGTAGAAGTGGTTGTGCAGCCACGAAGAGCAGCAGGCAATGAAGATGGCACCGAGCATGCCCATATCGAGGGTCTTGATGTTCGCGATCATCGCAAGGCCTGTGCCAGCGCCCGCAGCCTGGCTGTAATCCACTCCGAAGAAGCTGCCGTGCAGCGTCAGGAAACCGGAGATGAAGTAGTTGAAGCACATGTAGATGACGAAGGATTCCATCGCGCAGCGCGCTGGTTCCTTCTTCGCGAAGCCGATCGGTACCGCGATGGCGAAGAGAATTGGCATCTGGGCGAATACCGTCCAGGCACCCTGTTCTACGACAAACCAGAAATCATACCAGACGGTGCCTTTATCTGCGATGCTGCCGAGAAGCATGGTGTTCTTGCAGACAATCGAGATGGCAACCGTGAGACCGAAGAATGCGAACAGAATGACCGGCGTGTACATTGCGCCGCCAAACCGCTGCAATTCCTGCATGACGCGATCTTTCTTGATCGACATGTTCAATACCCCCTATTTCTTCTAACCCTTATGAGTTCGTGTCTCCTCGATGCGTTTATTATCGATTTGACTTGTCATCCAGAGAAGAGAATTGCAATCCCCCGATCCAGTTCTCTGGATTTCCTGTGATTAAAGAATACTAAAAAAGCCCGCGAACGCAATAGTTTCGCGGGTTTCAGGCACATTACCCCTGTCGTGTACCATGGTACATTTCACGGATATTGATACACATGAGCAATAGCAAGGGTTCAAGGGCACTTCTTGTTTATATCCATTTATATTGTTGACTGAATGTTTTTCTGTTTCAGCCGATGCACATACATGCGGTATTTGACATACCAGACTTCGATGAGCATGAAGTACGGCATCATCGACCTAAACATAATATGTTTGCCGTCATCGGCATCGTAGAGCTGGAATTCCGCCGGTGAGACGTAGAGATTGACGGTCGAAAGGCTTGCCAGCGTATTGTCGTGGAGCTTCGTGATGGATATCAGCGGAATATCGCGCAGCCCGAGTTCACGTGCGACCTCAACGACGATCGGCGTTTCCCCCGACAGGGAAATCACAATAAACAGGTCATCCTTTGTCGCTGTCTCAAGTGCTGAATAGAATTCTTCCCTTGCCGGAATTTCACAGAAAAAAACATGGTCGTAGAAAAACAGGCGTTTTAGCTCATGCATAACATTGGCCTGCACGTATCCCGAAGCAAAAGCAAAAACACGGTTGGCTTCATGCACGAGGCGGCTTGCACTGTCAAAATTACGCTTGAAAATCTTTTCACCAGTCTTAAGATAGAATGTCTTGAGGTCCTCAATGACATTCGTGTTGTAATGCGGCTGGTCGGGTTCCTCCATTTTGAGAACAGCCTTGAGTTCGCCAAAGCCGTCAAGGCCAAGTTTCTGCGCAAAACGCACAATGGTCGTGCTCGAGACGCAGCATTCCCTTGCGAGCTCATGAATGGAGATATGGCTTGCAAGTTCCCGGTGCTGCAGGATATATTTCCAGATGACCATGTCTGTATCATTAAGGTCTTGTCGATGGGTGTTGATGAGTTCATCGAGTCGCATGCTCTATTCCCCCTAGGATATTTCTTCTTTCGTCTCTATCTTCTCTAAATGATACCATCCATAGAGAAAACCGACAAGGCGTTCGCTCATAGATATTTTTTTATGTACCGTTAAGGAAATCATTAGAACATGCCAAGCGTCTTCAGGACAAAGACCCAGCCGAAAATCGTAAAGCACGAAAGCCCCGTCGTATAGACGACACAGTTGCCGGCAAGATCCGCATCGCTGCCCATCTGCTGGGCCATGGCAAAGCCGGCGACGGCACACGGCGTCGCAAAAATCGCCATGAGCGTCACGAGCTCGATGCCGCGGAAGCCGAGGAAAATTGCGAGGCTCAGCATGATGGCCGGCACGATGAGGAGGCGGCCGCAAATACAACCAATGAGCTGCGGCAGATGCTCATGGTACGTACCAGCCTTGAACGAAGCACCGAGGATAATCAGGGCAATCGGCGTCGTTGCCGCGGCAATCTGGCTGATTGGCTTCAGGATGACCTTGGGCAGAGGAATACCGAGCAGCAGGAGCGCGAAACCGAGAATAGCACCGAGAATCATCGGATTCTTAAGCACATTTCTGAGAATGCCCCAAACGTCAAAATGACCGCCGCGGAACGTCTCGAGAATAAAAACGGAAATGATATTGTACATCGGCACAATGATGGCAATCATCATCGTCGGGATGGCCAGCTGGTCGTCACCGAAAATGTTGCTGATAATGGGGATCCCCATGATGACGAAGTTGCTGCGGAAAATGGCCTGAATCATCGCGCCGCGGCGCTTGTTTGACTTCTCAATCAGGCAAATGACAATGCCGCCGATGACGGCCGAAGCCAAGACACCGAGAGCACCAAAGAGAATCAGATGCGGCCGGAACGTCTCGGCAATATCCGTTGTGTAGATGTTGTAGAACATCATGAAGAAGAAAAAGATCTTAAAGACCATGCGGTTGACATGGGCCAGCTCCAGCTCCGTCAGTAATCTCATCTTCTTGACGGCCACGCCGATGAGCATCAGGAAAAACAACGGAATGACCGCACCTATCGCGACAATCAGATTGCTTATCATAGGATTCCCAGCTTTCTTTCTACTATTATAATAAATGATGGCGAAATATGTTTTCAGTATATCATAAAAGGGCGCAGCTGTGTCAAACATCACAGCTGCGCCCTTGCTTCAGCAGTAGTTCTCCTGATGGTGATTTTACCAGCGATGGCGGATTTTCCAGAATTCCGGACTCAGCATGACGAGCAGGGTAAAGAGCTCGAGGCGGCCGAGCAGCATCTCGATGCAGAGGATGCTCTTCGTGAAGTCGGAAAGCCCCGCAAACGTGCAGGTCGCGCCGGCGATGCCAAAGGCCGGCCCGACATTGCCAAGCGTCGTCACGCTGATGCCGATGGCATCAAATGCACCGATGCCATCAAAAGTCAGCAGCAGCGCCCAGAAGACAATACAGAAGATATAGAGAAAGAAGAACTGCCCAACGCGCAGCAGAATGGCATTGTCAACCTCCACGCCGTTCATGCGCGCACGGATGACGCGGCGCGGGCTGAGTTTCTGATGGACGACAGCCCAGGCATTCTTCGCGAGCAGTACGACCCGCGAGACCTTAATGCCGCTGGCCGTCGAGCCCGCGCAGCCGCCGCTCACCATAAGCATCATCAGAATGCCCTTGGAAAACGCCGGCCACTGGTCAAAATCGGCCGAGACAAACCCCGTCGTCGAGAGCGAGCCGACCTGAAAGCTCGCATAGCGGAAGGCCTCCGACGGTGTCATGCCCATCGCGTCGACGAGATTCCAGGTAATAAAGAACATCGCCGCCGCGAGGATGCCAAGATACGCCTTAAACTCCGTATTATTCTTGAGCACGCGCGGCCCTTTTTTCCAGACGCGGTAATAGAGGCCAAAATTGCCGCCTGCGAGAATCATAAAGAAGGTCATCCAGATCTCAAGAGCCGGATTGTCAAAATGCATGGCATTGTCATCGTAAAGCGAGAAGCCGCCCGTGCCAAGTGTGCTCATGGCATGGGCAATGGCATCGAGAAACGAAAGCCCGCAGCCAAGGTAGATGAGACAGGCCGTCATGGTAAAGACCATATACATCGTAAAAAGGGAACGCGTCATCTCACGCAGGCGCGGCAGCACGCGGTCGCGCGTCGGCCCTGTCGTCTCGGCATTGTACATGTAAATCGTGCTCTGTCCGGCCTGCGGCAGCAGCGCGATAAAGATAACGATGATGCCAAGGCCGCCGAACCAATGTGTCATCATACGCCAGAACAGCACGCTGAACGGCTGCGTCTCGATGCTGGTCATGACGGTCGCGCCTGTCCCCGTAAATCCTGAGATGCTCTCGAAAAGTCCGTCGAGAAAGCCGAGCGAACCGCTCAGAAGATACGGCAGCATGCCGAGAAAAGTCGCGAGCATCCAGCCAAGGCCCGTGATGGCCGCACCTTCGCGCATGGTCAGCTGCTCGTTGCCCGAACGCCCATGCATGCGCAGGGCTGTCCCCATCATCACGCAGATGAGGATGGAAACCGCAAAGGCCGGGGCACTTTCTTCCCGACCATAAAGCGCCATAAAAAACGGGATGCAGAGGACGACGGCCTCTGCCACCACGAGACGTCCGAGGACATAATAGATGATGTTCCAGTTCAAGCCGCTGCCTCCTTTCCTGAATTTATGTGAATCTGAAACTTATCCATTCACCAGTGCTTGCTAACCGACCGGATGCCGCCATCGATAAGCACGAAGAAGGAAAATATCTCGATACGGCCAAGAATCATAAGGAACGAGCAGAAGAGCTCCAGCCAATGCGGAGCCCCGGCAAACCCCGCGATGCCGAAGAGGTCGGCCGTCGAGCCCGTGCTCGTCAGGCAGCCCGCCGCAATGCCCATAGCCTGCATGAGACTTACGCCTGAAAGCGATATGACAATCGATGACAGGATGAACAGACTGAAAAACAGGTAGAAAAACGACAGGACGCGGCCGACAATCTTCATCGGCACAGGCAGCCCGTCAATCTTGATGCTCACGACCATATGCGGGTGCAACGTATGGCGGACTTCTGTCACCGCCATGCGCATGAGGACCAGCAGACGCATGACCTTAAGGCCACCGCCAGCCGAGCCGATGCAGCCGCCGACAAAGACAAACACCAGAAGCAGCAGGCGCGAAAAATCCGGCCAGTCCCAGCACGGTGCTGAGACAAAGCCGCTTGTCGACAGGAACGACGCGGCCTGAAAGAAGCCGTAGCGCAGACTGTCCTCCACGCCGTAAACACCGGTGCGGCAGAGATTCCACGCAATGAGGCCGCCGCCTGCAAAGAGCAGTGCCAGATAGGCCTGCAGCTCCGTATCGCGGAATATCAGACGCAGGCTCCGCCGGTCCCATGCCTTCCAGCAAAGCAGCGGATTGAGTCCGGCCATAATCATGGAAATCCCCGCCGCGAGCTCCAATGTCGGACTGTGGTGCGTCATAAAGGCTTCCGGCAGGGCCGTACCGCTTGACGAAAGTGTCACCATCGCCCGCATCAGGGCAGAAAACGGCTCAATGCCCGCCGAAAGATACAATAAAAAGGAAAGGCCGGTCAATGACACATAAACGCCAAAGCCCTGACGGGCCGACTCGGCCATCTTGTTCCAGACGGGGCTGAAGAAAATGCTCTGCCGCGCCGAAAGCGTCAGGCCGAAGCAGCCGCTGACCTGCGGCAGCACAGTCGATAAGATGATGATGAAATTGAGGCCCCCGAGCCAGTTCATGAGGCTGTGCCAGAGAATCAGACTCGGCTTCACGCTGCCATGGGCATAGTCAAGGCAAGAAAGTCCCGTCGTCGTAATGGCTGCCACACTCTCAAAAAGAGCATCGACAGGATTGGGCAAAATCCCCGAAAGCACATAGGGCATCATGCCGAGCACCGAGAGCAACGGCCAGACGAGCACCATAAAAAGAGCGCCTTCCCAGACATGGATTTGACGCTTATGGTCGCGTCCGAGCCAGCCAAAGCCCATACCTAAGGCAATGGCCAGCACGGCGGGAATGAGATAGACCCAGCTGTTCCCTTCCTGACCAAGCAGACTGTCTGCAAAAGGCACGAGCATCGCGAAGCCAATAATCTCGGAGACACCGCCCATGAGCAGCCAGAAAATATCCAGTTCACGCCGGCTCTGCCGTAATCTCAACATTGCCCAAGCCCTCTCATTCTTTTCCCTTGAAATACTGCATGACCTTCTTCGAAAACTGCGTCTGGATAAAGAGAATCGTCCGGTCCCCCGGCTGCAGCACCGTAGCACCATCCGGAATGACGGCCTCGCCTTCGCGCACGTAAGCGCAGACGAGGCATTCGCGCGGCAGCTTCGCCTTCATCAAAGGCTTGCCTGCTACGGGCGCCCCTTCCTGCACGATGACCTCGACAGCCTCGGCCTTCGCCCCCTCGAGCAGCGAAACCGAGACCACGCCGCCGCGGCGGGCAAAGGCCAAAACCTCGCTTGCCGAGAGCAGGCGCGCCGACAAAACGACATCGACGCCGACTTTTTCCATGAGCTCGACGTATTCGTTGCGTGCGACGCGCACGACCGTCTTCGTCTTGTTATGGGACATATGGCGTGCCAAAAGGGCCAGCATGAGGTTGAGCTTATCATCCTCGGTCAGGCAGACGACGACATCAGCCTCAGCCACGCCTTCTTCGGTCAAAAGGTCGATATCCGTGCCATCGCCGCAGATGGCAATGCCGTCGACGAGTTTGTCGGCCATGAGGCGGCAGCGGTCCGGGTCCTTATCGATGACTTTGATATGAACGCCCTGTTTTTCGAGCATGGGTGCTAAAGCGCGGCCCGCACGGCCCGCGCCGATGATGACGACGCGGTGCAATTTGCGCGCATCGCGCTGCACAAACGTCTGGCTGAACTTCTCGATTTCCTCAGGAATGCCGATGAAATACGCATTGTCATGCGGCAGCAGGCAGTCATCGCCATGTGGGATAATCATGCGGTGGTCGCGGAAAATCATGCCCGCAAGTACCCCTTTAGGGAAATCGATGTCCTTGAACGGGATATTCGCCAGCGGCGACGAACGGCGGACTTTCGTCTCGAACAAGCGAATCTTGCCATGGGCAAAATCCTCGACATCGAGAGCTGCTGGCGTCATGAGGATGCGGTTAATCTCGTTGGCCGTGATGAGCTCCGGATTGAGCATGAGGTCGATATCAAAGTTTTCCTTGAGATAATCCTTGGCCTCGCTCATGAACTGCATATCGCGGATGCGCGCAATCGTATGCTTGATGCCGTGTTTCTTCGCAAGAATGCAGGCGACCATGTTGACCTCGTCACTGGCCGTCACGGCAATCAGGATGTCCGCCCCGCGGATATCGGGGTCATTCATCGTGATAGGGCTCGCGCCGTTGGCAAAGATAGTCAGGACATCGAGGGTATTCTTGACCGCCTCGAGCTGACTCTCATCATGATCTATGACAATCACATCGAACTGTTCCTTTGAAAGCAGTGCAGCTATGCTGTACCCGAGCTTGCCCGCTCCGACCACGACAATACGCAAAGCGACGATCTCCTGTTGCTGAAAACTTCGATAAATAAACAACGCAAACGATGCAAATCATCCTGTAATACCCAAAGACGTTTTGCTGTTATTATATCATCTCTGTCATTTTCGAACAAATTTCCTGCAGTTTTGCCAAGAAAAAACAGACAGGGGCCCTATGGCTCCTGTCCTGAAATGTGTGTATATGGAATATGTGAGGTGAGAGATACCCAACAATTATTCTGCGAAAAGTTCCGTGGAGAGGTAACGGTCGCCCGTATCCGGCAACAGAGCTACGATGTTCTTGCCCTCAAATTCCGGACGCTTTGCGAGTTCGATGGCAGCAGAAAGAGCTGCACCGGAGGAAATGCCGATGAGCACGCCCTCGACATGCGAGAACTGGCGGCCATACTTGAAGGCATCGTCATTGGCAACAGCGATGACTTCATCATAGACCTTCGTATCGAGCGTCTCCGGCACAAAGCCGGCGCCGATGCCCTGAATCTTATGCGGGCCAGCCTGACCTTTCGAAAGGACCGGGCTCGTCTCCGGCTCAACAGCGACGACACGAATGTCCTTGTTCTGTTTCTTGAGGTAGTGGCCAACGCCCGTCAGCGTGCCGCCCGTGCCGACACCAGCGATGAAGGCATCGACTTTGCCGTCGAGGTCGTTGTAGATTTCCGGACCCGTCGTTGCTTCATGGGCAGCCGGATTGGCCGGATTGTTGAACTGCTCCGGAATGAAAGAATTCGGAATGCCCTTGGCGAGTTCCTCAGCCTTGGCAATCGCGCCCTTCATGCCCTTGGAACCGTCCGTCAGGACAATCTTGGCACCATAGGCCTTGAGCAGGTTGCGGCGCTCGACACTCATCGTCTCCGGCATCGTCAGGATGGCTTTGTAGCCGCGGGCTGCTGCGACACTTGCCAGGCCAATGCCCGTGTTGCCGGACGTCGGCTCGATAATCGTAGCCCCCGGTTTGAGCTTGCCGTCTTTTTCAGCCTGCTCAATCATGGCCTTCGCAATGCGGTCCTTGACGGAGCCTGCCGGATTGAAGTACTCCAGCTTAGCGTAGATGTTGGCTTTGAGGCCATTGGCCTTGATGAAATTGTTGGCCTTCAGGAGCGGCGTGCCGCCAATCAGTTCCGTGACGCTATTGTAAACTTTACCCATGGTGAATACCTCCGTTGTTTTTGTCTATGTCAGTTGTTTTAAAAACATATATGATTAATATGTTTATATATTACCACAGGCCTATCATCTTGTCAACAGGAATTCTCAGGGGATTGACTTTTTCACATATTTTTACTATGATATAGTATACGAGAATGACATATAGTTTTAGTATGTATATAATGAAGAAACGAGGGAATATAGATGAAGATTTCCGCCAAAGGCCGTTACGGGCTCGCAGCCATGACGTATCTGGCCCGCAATTATTCTTGCGGCACGCCGATTACGATTGTCCAGATTTCCAAAAAACTTGGCATTTCCAAGATTTACCTCGAACAGGTATTTGCCCTGTTGAAGCGCGCTGCGCTCGTCAATTCCATCAAGGGCAGCCAGGGCGGCTACCAGCTGGCCTGCGCCCCGCGCGACATCACGCCGTATGACATCCTTTCGGCCATCGAGCTCTCCCTGATGGAAAAGACGGCACCTGCTGCCAAGGACAAGATGCCGGAGCTCGACCGCGCACTGGCCAGCTGCGTCTTCAACCCGCTGGACGAGGCCATCCGCAAGACGCTCTCGTCGATATCACTCGACGATATCCTCACGGCCATCGATAAGGAAAAATCGGCAGAGAGCCTGATGTACTTTATCTGACGGCCAAAAACAGTTGAAAATTGAAGCTAAAAGATGAAAAATGCGGCAGTTCATTGATTATTCCTTTGAACTGCCCTATTATTTAGGCGAAAAAGTGACCATTCTACGATTATTTGTATAGAAAACGTTATCTTATTGGGATTAATTCCACAAAATCATCGTTTTTTCAAATTTGAGGCGTAAAATGCGGGTTAACATCATTTTCAATCTGTAGTATAATAACCGTAAGTTGTGAAGGATACGCCCCTATCCCTCTCATCGCTTACAACAGCCCGCAAGTTTTCATTGCATGAGTTCCTGTCTTTCGGCAGCGGAGTCATGCTGTCGGTTTTGTTGGAGGTGTTTCCCATGATGATCGACAACATTCGCGTTATCATCGAACAGGGTCCCTTCTCCGCGGAAGACGCACAGTATTATATCGAACGTATCAAAGCTACTACGAAATTTACCTTGAAAAAAATCACATTTACACGTTCCGATACTTATCTGGATATCCGTTATGCATTTGCAGAGATTCCATTTGAGCGTATCCGCCGAGTTCCATTGGCGGCCCCACCAGAAAAACGTGCTGTAAATAACTGATTTTATCAGTTCGTAAGAAAGAAAGCCCCGAAGCATTTTGCTTCGGGGCTTTCTTATGTTCTCTATATTACGGATTGAAACGGAACGCGTCGAGCTCCCAGACACGGCCCGTGACCGTCTCAAGAGGGGCATCCGCTTCAAGGCGCAGCTCCGGACGGATATTCTTCTCAGGGAAGACGAGGAAGCTTGCAGCCTCTTCGCCATGCTGGAAGAAGGCTTCGACGGCCGTACGGTCGACGAAGAGCTGCAGCGAGAGCACACGGTCCACAAACATCTTGAACCGGCGCACGCCGCGGCCGCCCTGTTTCATGCCCGTGCGGTCAATCGTCATGACCTGATTGGCGCGGTCATAGGAGAATACGGTCTTTTCAAGACCGTAAGCAAGGGTCAGGCTGACATGTTCGGCCTTGCCCAGCGTGATGTCCAGCAGGACCTCCGAGCCATCGAACAGCGGTGACGTCAGTCTGTTTTCCATATCAGCATCGATATCAACGGCCGTGCTCTCGATGCGCAGGGCCTTGAGCTCCGCTGCCGGGCGCGAGAAAATGTGGCCCTGGCGGAGCGTCAGTACGCGCGGCAGCGTCAGGCTGTACATCCAGCCTTTTTCGCGCGTCGGATATTCATCGTCTTTATCCGGCATGCCCATCCAGCCGAGCAGGATGTGGCGGCCTTCATGCGGCAGGACCTGCGGGGCATAAAAGTCAAAACCGTGGTCGAGCTCTTGGAATTTCGTATGCTGCATCATATCCATGCTGTCGAGGGACAGATGGCCAGCGATGTAGCCGGCCTGATAGATGTTCTGGCGGTCAAATTCGCGCGCTTCAAGGCCCTGCGGGCAGAAAATCAGCGCATCGTAGCTGCCGAAATGCAGCATATTCGGGCATTCCCACATGTAGCCAAAGTCTTTGAGGCGCGTGTGGAGCTCGCCGAGATTCTGCCAGCCGTCCTTCGTCTCCTTGTAGATGAGCACCGTGCCGCGCAGTTTTTCCTCGTCGGCCTGTGCACCGATGACAAAGTAACGCTTGCCATGACGATGAAAGAGATACGGGTCGCGGAAATGGCCCGTGATGCCCTCAGGACTGTCGGGGATGACAATCTCATCTTTCTTGACCGAGCCGTCTGCCTGCAGCGTGCCAAGGCGCTGTGCCGGCGTGCGGATGCCGTCGTTCTTGGCATTGCACGTATAAAACACACGGACTTTGCCCTTTTCCGTGAAGCCGCAGCCGGAGTAGCAGCCGTCTTTATCGTGCTCATCGCTCGGCCAAAGGGAAAGCTCCGGCATTGAGTAATGGACAAAATCGCGCGTGCGGACGTGGGCCCAGCATTTATTCTTGTGCTCACAACCTAAGGGGTTCCACTGATAAAAGATATGATACTCGCCATCGGCATACGTCAGTCCATTCGGATCATTGATGAGGCCAAACGGCATCTCGAGATGAAAGCGGTTGTGCCAACGGTCTTCGAGGGGAAAACCGGCCGCCACTTTGGCATCGATGGCTTTTTTATCGAATTGTTCCATGAAAATCTCCTCTTCCGATATAATATTAATGAAAGAAAAAGGGCTGCCGTTAAGGCAGCCCGAACATTTCTTACGCTTCGTCCTCTTTTTCCGGGTTAAACAGCGTGAACGTCAGAGCAAACGCTACGGCAAAACCAACGACATTGACGAGGATGTACTGCGGCAGATGGTCGAGGTACAGGAGCGTACCCGGAAGGACCGTGATGCCCATGCCCGTGCCGGCAAGATGCAGGAAACCAGCGATGCCGCCTGCGCAGGCGCCGCCGACCAGTGCGTAAAGGAACGGCTTCATGAGACGCAGGTTGATACCGAAGATAACCGGCTCCGTGATGCCGAGGAAGGCCGGAACAATCGAGGAAACGTAGAGTGCGCGTTTCTTCTTGTTCTTCGTGCGGGCAGCAACAGCTGCGGCAGCACCGCCCTGAGCGATGATCGCGCCCGTGATGATGGCATTGAATGGGTCGACGCCCGTCGTAGCGAGCAGCTGGACCTCAAGAGCATTGAAGACGTGATGAACACCGAAGACGACGATGACCTGATGGATGCCGCCGACGACGAAACCGCCGATGCCGTACGGCAAAGCAAGAAACGTCTGAACAGCGCCGAAGACAGCGAGCTCAATCCAGTGCATGATGGGTCCGACGATGAGCAGGCCGAGAATCATGGAGATAAACAGCGTCAGGAACGGCGTAACGATGAGGTCGATGACATCCGGAATGAAGGTCTTGAGCCATTTCTGGAGCTTCGCAGCAAAGATACCGAGGACGAGGGCCGGCAGGACCGAACCCTGATAGCCGACGACCGGCACCTCAATGCCGAGGAAGTTCATCATGATTGGCTGGGCTTCACCCGCGGCAATCGCATAGGCATTTGGCAGCTGCGGTGCGACAAGCATGAGGCCAAGGACAATACCGATGACCGGCGTGCCGCCAAAGCGTTTCGTCGTGGACCAGCAGACAAGGGCTGGCAGGAAGGCAAAGGCCGTATCCGTGAGGATCTGGCTCATGCGCAGGACGTTGTCGCTGAACTGGACACCCATGCTCAGGCAGGCGCCGCGCAGGCCCATGAAAAGACCGGTAGCAACGAGGACCGGAATAATTGGTACGAAGACATCGCCGAGCGTGCGGGAAATCTTCTGGGCCATGGACATCTGGGCATAAGCCTCAGCCTTGTTGTTGCTGGCACCGGCGAGGTCCGTGCCGGCCGTGAAAGCATCGTAGACTTTATCGACAAAACCCGTGCCGAGGATAATCTGATACTGGGCTGCGGCAAAGAACTGGCCTTTGACGCCGTCGATGTTCTCAATAGCTTTGGCATCGAGTTTCGACTTATCGTTGATGATCAGGCGCAGTGTTCTGCACTGCGGACATTGTCGCGGCCGCCGACATACTTCCAGATGAGCTTGGCGACGCGCTCTTCCTTCGGCAGATTGCTGTAATCTTCCTCAGGCTCAGCGACCTTAGCTGCCGGAGCTTCAGCAGTTTCTGCCTTGTCTTCCTCAGGCTCCGCCGTAACGGTCGTAATTTCCTTGTCGCCAAGAGCTACCGTAATCTTGTCATAATCAAAGGCGTTCGTCACGAGCACCGGCGTCGTCGTATCATAGCCTTCCGACTGAATGCCCTTAGGATCGAACTCTAAAAGCAGCTGCCCCTTCTTGACCGTATCCCCCTGTGCGATCTTTGCGTCAAAATATTTGCCGCCGAGGTTGACTGTGTCGATGCCGACGTGAATCAGGATGTCTGCACCATCGTCCGCATGAATGCCAATGGCGTGTTTCGTGCCGAAGAGCACCGTAACCGTGCCATCGACCGGCGAATAAACCTTGCCATCCGGATTCTTGACCGCAGCACCTTTACCCATGGCGCCGCTGGCGAAAGCCGGGTCCTTGACATCTTTCAATTCGATGAGCTGTCCGTTGAGCGGGCTGTCCAAACGAATTTCTTTCATGAAGATTTCCCCTTCCTCTTTATTCCTCTCGTTACCTTGTGATTCGTCTTTGTGAGACCGTTTTCATACTTAGAGTGTATAACGTTGTTGGCCATTTGTCAAGAAAAAAATCACTGCTGCAGCATGTCGCGGAATCTCGTGAATTCCTTCTGGAAATAAAGTGGAATCGTATCGACAGGACCGTTGCGGTGCTTGGCAATGATGACCTCTGTCATGTTCTTGTTCTCCGTGTCTTTATCGTAATAATCTTCGCGGTACAGGAACATGACAATATCCGCATCCTGCTCAAGAGACCCCGACTCGCGCAGGTCGGAAAGCATCGGCCGCTTGACCTGACGTGCCTCGACGGAACGCGAGAGCTGCGAGAGCGCAATGACCGGGACGTTGAGCTCTCGGGCCAGTGCCTTCAGGGAACGGGAGATTTCCGAGATTTCCTGCTGACGGTTATCCCCGTTCTTGCCCGGACGGCCCTGCATGAGCTGCAGATAGTCGATGACGATGAGGTCAAGGCCGTGTTCTGCCTTGAGGCGTCTTGCCTTGGAGCGCAGGTCCATGACCGTAATGCCCGCCGTATCGTCAATGTAGATAGGCGCGCGGTTGAGCTTATCTGCGACCGTGACGAGCCTCGACCAGCCGTCATCGTCAAGCTGGCCCGTGCGCAGAAGCTGCGAATCAATCTGGCCCTCGGAACAGAGCATGCGCTGCATGAGCTGTTCCTTGCTCATCTCCAGGGAGAAAAAGGCGACTTTGCCGCCATGCAGGCCGACGTACGAAGCGATATTCAGCGTGAACGCCGTCTTGCCCATGGAAGGACGTGCCGCCACGAGGATGAGGTCGGAGGGCTGCAGGCCGCTCGTGACCCTGTCGAGGTCCTTGAAGCCCGTCGGCAGGCCCGTAATGCCGCCTTTTGACTCATAGAGCATATTGATATGCTCAAAGGTGCGCATGAGGATGCTCTTGAGCGGTTCAAAGCCATTATTGACCTGCGTGCCGGCCACGGCGAGAATTTTCTGCTCGGCCGAGTCCATGATATTTTCCACAGGTTCCGCATCTTCATAAGCCGCGCCGGCAATCTCCGTCGCCGCATCGATAAGGCGGCGCAGCTCGGCCTTTTCCTTGACAATCTTCGCATGATAGCTGACGTTGGCCGCCGTCGGCACGACATTGGCGATGGTTGTAATAAAGGGGATGCCCCCGACTTTCTCGAGGTCGCCGTCGCGGCGCAGCTGCTCGGTCAGGGTGACAAGGTCGACGGCCTCATCATTTTCTGAGAGCTTCAGCATCGCCTCATAGACGCGGCGGTGCGCTTCGCGGTAAAAGTCCTCAGGCTGCAGGATTTCCTGTGCCTCGACGATCGCTTCTTTCTTGATCATCATCGCACCGAGGACCGCTTGTTCGGCTTCGATGTTCTGAGGCGGCACACGCTCTGGTAATGCCATAGTTATTCCTCCTCAAAAATCAGCTGGAAAGCTTCTTCCGCTGTTTCCACTGCATGGATATCCAGACCTAAGAGGTCTTCCGGGATATCGCGCTCATTCTCCTTCGGGATGACGAGTGTCCTGATGCCGGCCTGACGTGCGCCATAGGCCTTCTCAAAAACGCCGCCGACAGGACGCACGCGTCCGGAAAGCGAGATTTCGCCGGTAACGGCGACATCCTGACGGATTTTCCTGCCCGTCACGGCACTGACAATGCAGGCCAGTATGGCCGTGCCGGCACTTGGCCCGTCGATATTGCCGCCGCCAATGACATTGATGTGTACATCGTAGTCATGGATGTCCTTGCCCGTGAGACGGCGCAGCACCGAGGCTGCATTGAACACGGAGTCCTTGGCCATGCTGCCCGCGGTCTCATTGAAACGCACGGCCCCCTTACCCTTTTCATGTGCAGGGAAGGCCACAGCCTCAATCTCGATGACCGAGCCTAAGAAGCCCGCGACGCCGAGGCCGAAGATATGCCCCTGCACGGCCGTATGCTTTGCCTTCTTCGTGACAAACTGATAAAGGCGTGCTACCTGCGCAACTTCGTAGACCTCATCGCGGCCGATGGTCAGCCCCTCCTGCTTATCGCCGGCCTTTTCCAAGGCGAGACTGTACGCATCGGCTAAGATGTTGATGGCCTTGCGTCCTTCTATCGTGTACTCGGCAATGAGTGCGGCCACGCCATCAGCAAGATTGACCTTGAGCTTTGCCGCCGCATTGCAGACAATCTGTTCAATATGCTTCGGTGTCAGGGGCTCAAAGTAGATTTCCGCGCAGCGCGAACGCAGCGCGGGGTTGATATGGCTGGCATCGCGCGTCGTCGCACCAATCAGTACAAAGTCCGCCGGTGCGCCCTCCTCAAAGAGTTTGCGGATGTACGGCGGCACTTTGGGGTCCGTCGGGTCGTAATAAGCCGACTCAAAATAAGCTCTCTTATCCTCAAGGACCTTGAGGAGCTTGTTCTGCAGCATCTCGTCCATCTCGCCGATTTCATCGATGAAGAGGATGCCGCCATGCGCCTCGGTGACAAGGCCCGGCTTTGGCTCAGGGATGCCGCTGTCGGCCAGCGTCTTCTGCGCGCCCTGATAGATAGGGTCATGGACCGACCCCAGAAGGGGATTCGTGATATCGCGCGGGTCCCAGCGCAGCGTCGTGCCGTCTGTCTCGACAAACGGCGCATCCTCGCGGAACGGCGAGGACGGCTTTTTGCGTGCGGCTTCCAGCACGAGCCGGGCTGCCGTCGTCTTGCCGACGCCTGGGGGGCCGTAGAGCAGCAGATGCTGCGGATAGGGCGAACTCAGCTTTGCTAAGAGCGACTTCACCGCCCGCTCCTGTCCGACAATCTCGCTGAAACTGCGCGGACGCAGCAGTTCCATGACTGACTGCGTCAGGTGGATGCTGTCAAGTTTCTCGAGCTTTTCACGCTTGATGGCATCCTGCGGCGACTCTGCCGTTTCTTTTTCTTCCTTGATGACCTGCTTGCGGATATCTTCGACGTAGTCCTGATGCTCCTGCTCGAGCTTCTCATTGACTTTTTTTTCGATGCGTTCCTCGATGTCCTTGCGCGCGCGTTTCTCGGCGATGCGCTCCGTCAGCAGGCTGATGACCTCCGGCAGGTCCTTTTCGCGCGGTGCCGGATGAATCAGGGGATCCTCATCGAGGATGCGCTGCAGCGCCAGCACGCGTTCGCAGCGGTCCGTAGAACGCAGCAGCTTCATCGCATTGAGCCGGCCTGCCTGTATGACAAGAGAATCCGTGCCGATGAGGTCGACGAGGGCCTGATACAGGGCATCGATTTCGCGGTCGATGGGCAGAACCTCTACTGGTGCCTCCTCGGCCTGCTTTTTCTCTTTTTCTTCCTTTTCATATTCATGATGGAAAAAACGGTCTAAAAAACTCATATTCCTTCCTTATCTTACCTAGGTGAAACAAAAAGCCCCCTCTGGCGAGGAGGCCTTGCGCCCTGCAGGATTACTCTGCAACAACGCTGACTTTTATTTTGCTCGTGACAGACGGGTGAACCTTGATGATGGCCTCGTAGACGCCGGTTCCCGTGACTTCGCCCTGAATGGTGATCTTGCGCTTGTCGATGTCGATATTCTGCTTCTTGAGCGCTTCGGCCACATCCTTGCCGGTCACGCTGCCGAAGAGTTTGCCGCCGTCGCCGATGCGTACGGGGATCTTGACTTCGACTTTCTCGAGCTGCTTAGCCATGAGTTTGGCCTCGTCGGCTGCCATGGCCTGCTTGCGGGCCTTCGAACCAGCCTGCGCATTGGCGACATTGAGGTTCTGCGCCGTAGCGAGGACTGCTGCCTTGCGCGGCAGCAGGAAATTGCGGCCGTAGCCTTCCGAAACTTCGACGATTTCGCCTTTTTTACCGAGTTTTTTAACGTCCTGCTGTAAGATTACTTTCATCTTGATCATACTCCTCTATGTATTTTTGGGCAATTTCGATTGCCTTTTTCTTGATATCTTCCACATTTCCGCCCTTGACCTGCGCACCGGCCACATTCTGATGACCGCCGCCGCCAAAGGCCTCCATGATGACCTGCACATTGAGCTCGCCCGTCGAACGCGCGCTGATGCCGACCGTGTCTTCCGTCAGTTGGAAGACGACGATGCTCATGCGCACATTCTCGATGCGCAGCAGGGAATCGGCCACCTGTGCTGCAATGACCTGGCCATTCGAGATGAGCTCCGGACAGGTCGAGATGATGAGCCCGCCATCGTAGAACTCCGAACGCGCCTCAGCCTTGGCCAAAGCCACGGTCGTCTCGTAGTCCGTGCGGAACAGATGGCGGACCATGACAGGGTCTGCGCCGCTGCGCCGCAGATAAGCCGCGGCATCGAACGTTCTGACGCCCGTCTGCACGGCAAAATTCTTCGTATCGACGACAATGCCCGAGTAAAGGGCCGTGGCCTCGATGCGCGAGAGCACGAGATTATCGCTGAAATACATCAAAAGCTCCGTGACAAGCTCACTGGAGGAACTCGAAGCCGGTTCGATGTAAACGAGCAGCGGATTCTTGATGAAATGCTCACTGCGGCGATGGTGGTCAATGACGATGACGCGGTGGATGCGCTCCAAAAGCGACGGGTCCGCGACGAGATGCGGGATATGCGTATCGACGACAACCAGCACCGGATTGAGCGCCGTCATATTGACGAGGTCATCCGCCCGCACGATGATATTCTGGAATTCTTCCTTATCCTTGAGGATATCTGCGAACTTGCCGATGCCCTCATTCATGTCAGAAAGCACGATGTGCACGGGTTTGCCGAGCTGCCGTGCCATCTTGGCCACGCCCATGGATGCACCGAAGCAGTCAAAGTCTTCATTATGATGGCCCATGACATAGACCGCATCGGCGCCATCCATGATTTCGCGGATGGCATGGGCCACAACGCGGGCCTTGACGCGCGTGTGCTTCTCGACTGCCTTGGCACGGCCGCCGAAGAACTGCGTCTTGCCGCCAATCTGCACGGCAACCTGGTCGCCGCCGCGGCCCAAAGCAAGGTCGAGCCCTGCCTGTGCCTGCGTGCCGAGATCCGCCATGCTCTGGCAGTCTGCCACGGCCACGCCCATGGAAAGCGTCACCGGCAGACGGTTGGTACTGTGCAGCTGACGGACCTTGTCAAGGATGTCGAAGCGTGCAGCGATGGCCTTGTCCAGTGCCTTGCGCTCAAGGATGACGACGTAAAGGTCATCCGATACGCGGCGCATGAAGCCGCCGAGATTCTTCATCCAGGCATCGAGCTGCTGATTGACAGCCAGCAGCAGCGCCGTGCGCGCCGCCTCATCGAGGCCCTGTATGACCTCATCGTAATTGTCAATCTGGATGTACGCCAGCACTGTGCGGCTGAGCTTATACGAACTGCGCAGCGTCTCAAAGCCCGTGATGTCCTGCACGTAAAGTGCCATCAGGGGGTCCTGATGCGGCGGCACCGGTACCGGCCGGTAGCGCACCTGATAATAGTGCTCTTCGTGAGCAAAAACGTACTCTCCCGTAGTGCCCCAGACGGGGCCGATGATGATGGACGGCCAGATATCCTTGATATCCGTATCCTGCTCCGGCTTTTCGCCGACGTATTCCGCCAGGCGTTCATTGCACCACTGGATGCGGCCGGCCTCATTGACGATGATGATGCCCTGTGGCAGGTCCTCAATGGCGTAATTCATCATCTCATTGAGATTGCGTACGACATTGCGGCAGTAGCGCTCAAAGCGGCGCGAACGGTCATGGCAGCGCTCCTTGGCAAAAAGGACCAGACAGAGCCAGATGACAAAGGCTATCGCGGCAATATAATGATTATAACACGACAGGATGCCAATCAGCATCAACATGATGAACAAATGTATCGAAAGATCGATCCATGCCGAGAGATTTCGCGGCATTTTCTCACCTCATTCCCATTACGGCGTCATGATTTCTTCTGCCCAAAGCGGCGGCGATAGTCAAACAGCATATCAAAAAGCCCCGTGAAGGCCAAAATCTGCACAAGGACGCCGCCGAGGAGCACGAAAGCATAGAAGAACATCCGCATGACGCGCCCGACACGGAAGCGGTCCATGGCATAGCTCATGAGCGAAAGCCCCTGAATGACGCCTGCCCCCATCGCCACCATGTTGAGATTGAACGCCGCCTGATACAGAGGCTGTATCTCTCGGGACCCGCCCCAGTAAATGCCGACGAGCGCAAAGCCCAGAAGATACAGGAAGAACTGCGGCAGGCGCCACTCAGCAAACGGCGGCAGCTGCGGCACAGTCTCGCCGAGCCTGCGCAGGACGCGGCTGCTGACGATATAAGCCACGCCGGCATCCAAAAGGCCCATGACGCCGACAATGAACGGCAGCAGCAGATTGAGATACGTCATAGCCTCAGAAATCTGTGCCTTGCTTGCCGCAATGGCATTCTTGTCGAGGCCCATCTGCTCATAGACGGCAAAGGTCTGGTCAAAGCTCTGCTGCATGACGTCCATCTGCATATTGAGCGGATTGACCGACGTAACGAGGAACAGCAGGCCAAAAGTCAGCAGCTTGCCCGCCACCGAAGCGACCAATGTCATGCCGAAGGCATGCGCCCCCGACCACTGATGGCGGAAGGCATAGCCGAGCATGAGGCCCGTCGGGCCGAAGGAAAGCACCATGCGCAGCGAAAGCATCGGCTCCAGCAAAAGCGCCATGATGACACCCGAAACGAGCACCGACATAACCCCCCAACGCAGGCCGTGGCGCACGATGAGCACCACGACAGGCAGTGCCCAGACGAGAGCTGCCACCATGCCGATGACCGGCAGATAGGCCGCCGCCATTGCCAGGATGACCGTCAAGGCTGAAAGCAGTCCGCTCTCCGTCAGCGGCGTAATTCTATGTGAAGTCATTTCTTCATCCTTTCCATTTTTCCATCTTTCCATAAAAATGAAAATGTCTCAATTCTGAAGACTATCTTTTATTATATCAGAAGAATTTCACCCTGTCTTGCCAGCAGGTACTAATCACCAGTTTATGCTCCCGCAGTGCCTGCGGATAGAAAAAGAAGGCCCCTCGCATAAAGCGGGAGGTCTTCTATGCTATGCATTTATGGGCTGGATGCTCACTGCGCCTGCGTCGTTACGACACCGTAGAGCGTCGTATCCGCTTTGGTCTGGATGTAGAGCTCCGTGCCGGCGGGCAGGTTCACGTCCTTGCCATGAACAAAGGCACCGGCGACAATACCGATTGGTCCGAGAATGGCGATGCCGGCAAGGCTTGCACCTGCGGCCATCGCGAGATTCTTCATTTCCTTCTTGGCTGCTTCGCCGATGTACGTATCGACATACGTGCCATCGATGGATTTTGTCTTGTTGAAGTCAATCTCGACTTCCGCATTGCGGCCAAAATTGCGCGCCTGCTTGACTTTCGTCACCGTGCCCTCGCCCGGCAGGCCCTTGGCAAAGACGAGCTTGCCATTGACGATGACATCATCAGCAATCTTGTACTGGATGGTATCACCGACTTTGAGATTGTTCGAATTGACCGGGCTGACAAGCGCGACCTTGATGAGCGTTTCCGCGGGTACGCGCACCTGGTCGAGAGGCAGCGTCGCCGAACCAAACGAGGCTTGCGAGAGGGCTGCCAGACGCTGTTTGTACGTACCGGTCCCCGTCTTGCCTGTCATATCCATCTCGAGGTCGGCAATGCGCGAATCCACGGGGTCCATGCTGACCTCATGGCCGATATTCCATTCCACGGCATTGAGGTCGGCGAGCAGCGACGGCTTCGTGCTGTTCGTGTAGACTTCATTATATACCGCATTGACGCGCGCCATCATACTGCCGCTGCGGTGCGTGCCGTCATAATCCTTTTCCAGTTTGTTGATGCGGTCGACAAGAGCGCCTGTCTGCACCGTGCCATACGTGTCCCTTTCGATGGCACCGAGTTTATCCTGTACGGTCTCCGGCGTGGCTGCTGCCGTAATGCCCATCGACGAGACGAGAAATACAGCGCTCAGGAGCACGCTGAAAAGCTTGCGGAATTTCATGATCCAGCCTCCTCTTTTTCCCTACGATTCTTATGATGAGTCTATTCTGTCATATTTCCTTGAAAATAGCAAGGAAAGCCGTAAAAGTAAGGTACGTTTTATGTTTTATACCTTTGTGCCCGACGGCACACTGCCCTGCGATTCCTCGTACAGGCTGACCTTGGTCTCGACGTCATGATAGCCCGCCGGCTCCGGATGAATCATGATGTCAAACGTGCCAAATTCTTTGCGAATGAGCTGTTCAAGCTCGTCGCAGATGGCATGAACCTGCGAAAGATGCATGTTGCCATCAAACAGCACGTGCACGTCAAGAAGCTTGTACGAGCCGGAACGGCGCGTTCTGAGGCAGTGGCAGCCCTTGACTTCCGGCACGCTTTCGATGATTTTGCGGATGCGCGCCTCTTCGTCTTCCGGCAGGCTCGCGTCCGTCAGCTGCATCGTCGAATCGACAATCATACGCCAGCCGGCGCGAAAAATGATGCCCGCGACGAAAATAGCGATGACTGGGTCAAGCCAGGCCCAGCCCGTGACCTGCATGAGCACCAGGCCCGTGAGCACGCCGACAGAAGTCCAGATATCAGCGCGCAGATGCAGGCCGTCGGCCTCGAGAGCCTGCGAACCCGTCTTCTTCGCCACGACAATCAGTCGGTGCGAGACAAAGAAGTTGATGACAATCGAGATCACCATGATGGCAATGCCGTAGCCGAGGAATTCCGGTACGGACGACTCCTGGAATTTGGAGACAGCCTCGTAGACAATGCCGAGGGCTGCAACAACGATGAGCACGGCCTCAACCGCGGCCGAGAGGTTCTCATACTTGCCATGGCCGTAGTCATGCTCGAGGTCCGGCGGTGTCACCGACTTGCGCACGGCCCAAAAGGCAATGAGTGCCGCGATGAGGTCGACGCCTGAATGCAGGGCCTCGGAAATCAGGCTGACCGCGCCGACAAAAATGCCGACGGCCAGTTTCAGCAGTACGAGTGTCGTATTGGAAAAGATGGACAAATATGCTGTCCGCTGCTTCAAGACAGCGTTTTTTGACATATTGACTCCTCCTTCAAACTTTCTTCTGAGAAAAATGAAAAATAGCTGGACAAAGCAAATCCGCCCCGCTATAATGAATTTGTCGAGAGATCGACATACTCAAAAGCACTTATAATTCATATTTGTTCTTGCTTTCTGGACGCTGCTGCGTCCTATTTTTTTGCCTGACCAAATCCGTATTTACAGCCGCGAACAAGAATCCTTTGCAGATATCACTGCGTTTGAAAAGAGCCTGCCCAAAAGGGCAGGCTCTTTTTTATTCACTTTCTGATGACGACGCCGTCATGATGAACTGCACAATTTCGTTCATCGGCGATGTCGCGAGATAAGGCCTCACAGGCTCTGCCTGGTCGCTTGACTGCAGCACGGCCTTCGTATCGTAGCGCTGAACTTCCGACGCAAAAATCTGATACGTCCGCTTGCTGGGGTCAAACTGCATGAGATAGATATACCGCCGGTCAAGGTCAGCCCGCACGACGGCCACACGCGCCGTCCAGAGCGTTTTCTGCACGTCATTCTCCACTACCTGATCCGAAGAAATCGAATCCGTATCCACATAATAGCCCGTCGAGCCATTGGCATCGACAAACTGCATATTCTCGGCATAGACACGGCTCACGAAGACCATCAGACAGGCAACGAGCAGACAGCCGATCTTCCGGATATTCATCAATCTATCGTCCTTTCCTGAAATTATACCGCTTTTCTATATCATTTACTATCTTCCCTATTATAAAAAAATCTTTTTGGCACGTCAAGCACAGCTGGGCGGCCAAAAAGATTTCTAAAACATTCTAATATAATATGTCCTCTGCTCAACAAATGCGCGGCACGAGATTGCCCAGCGGCATATCGACAATGCGGATGCCGCCGATGGCCGTCCTGAGACCGACCTGTCCCGGTGCTTCGGCCGTGACTTCGCCGATGATGCATGCGTCCTTGCCGTACTTGTTCTCCTTCATGACAGCAAGTACCTTGTCGGCTTCTTCTGCCGGCACAAACGCGATGCACTTGCCCTCGTTGGCCAGATACAGCGGGTCAAAGCCGAGGATATCACAGACCCCCTGAACCTCCTCGCGGATAGGCAGGGCATCTTCGTCAATGAGCACGCCGCACTGCGAAGCTTCGGCAATCTCATTGAGCACGGCTGCCACGCCGCCGCGCGTCGGGTCGCGCAGGACGGCGATGTCGGGAGCCGCTTCGAGCATGGCACGCGTCAGCGAGTTCAGCGGCGCGCAGTCCGTCTTAATGGTATCGGGCAGCTCGAGGCCGTGGCGGCCGGCGAGTACCGTTGCCGCATGGTCGCCGATGAAGCCCGAAAGCAGGACCTTCATGCCCGGCTTCACATGCTTCGGCGAGATATCCGTACCGGCGATGATGTCGCCGATACCGGCCGTATTGATGAAGATGCCGTCGGCCTTGCCGCGTTCGACGACTTTCGTGTCGCCCGTGACGATGGCTACGCCGGCTTCATCGGCCATCTGGCGCATCGTGTGGGCAATTTTCTTAAGGTCGGCAATGGGGAAGCCCTCTTCGAGAATCATGCCTACCGAGATATAGCGCGGCACAGCGCCGGTCATCGAAAGGTCGTTGACCGTGCCGCAGACCGCGAGCTTGCCGATGTTGCCGCCATTAAAGAACAGCGGCTGCACGACGTAAGAATCTGTCGTAAAGGCGACGTGGCTGCCCATATTGACCGCCGCACCGTCGTGAAGTTCATTGAGATAAGGATTCGTGAATTCCGGCAGGATGACCTCCTGCATGAGCTGCTGGCTCATCTTGCCGCCGGCGCCATGCGCCATCGTTATGCGTTCATCTGCCATATGAAAATCTCCCTTGACCGTATTTATACCAAGCCGCACAGACACCCTCGACCGAGACCATGCAGGGGCCAACCGCATGTGTCGGCACACAGGCTTTGCCAAAAAGCGGGCATTCCTTCGGCGTCACGATGCCGCGCAGCACCTCGCCGCAGCGGCAGCCCGGCTTGTTTTTGCCCATCGGCACATCGAGCGGCAGCAACTGTTCGATATCGTAGTCTGCAAACGCTTGGCGCATGTGAAGCCCCGACATCGGGATGATGCCGATGCCGCGCCAGGCAGCATCAGCCGGTTCATAGACGAGCTCTGTCGCCTTTCTCGCCGCAGGGCTGCCATCTTTGTGCACGACACTGCCGTATTCATTCTCGATGCGGGCCGCGCCTTCCGTGACCTGCTGCATGAGCCGGTAAAGAGAACGGAGAATCTGCAGGGGCTCAAAGCCCGTGACTACGCCCGGCATATGATATTCGGAAGCGAGAAATGAAAATACCTCCGTGCCCGTGATGACCGAGACATGCCCCGGCAGGATGAAGCCGTCCACGCGGACATCGGGGTCATCGAGCAGGGCACGCAGGGCCGGCGGCACGAGTTTCTGCGCGGAAAGCATATAGAGGTTGTGCAGCCCCTGCTGTTTCGCGGCAATGACCGTCGCCGCAGCCGTCGGCGCCGTCGTCTCAAAGCCGACAGCGAGGAAAATAACTTTTTTATCCGGATTGTCCTTAGCAATATGGATGCTGTCGAGCGGTGAATAGACGATGCGGATATCCGCGCCCTGCGCCTTGGCCTCCATGAGGCTCGACTGCGAGCCCGGCACCTTGAGCATATCGCCAAACGTCGTGATGATGGTATCATCACGCAGGGAATAGGCAATGGCCTTATCCATATAATCATCCGGCGTCACGCATACAGGACAGCCGGGGCCCGAGACGAGCTCGACATTTTCCGGCAGCATCTGGCGCAGGCCGGCGCGGAAAATAGCGACCGTATGCGTGCCGCAGACTTCCATGAAGCGCAGCTTGTGGTCAGCTTTTTCTGCCATGCGGCCGATTTCCGTGACGAGTCTCTTGGCGAGCTCGCGCTCTTCCTGTTTTGTCATAACTGCATACCACCCGCTTCATCAGAAATGCTCGTGACGGTGCGTTCAGCGCCGTTCATTTCGGCGAGCAGTGCATTCGTCTCAGCCACCTCTTCTTCCGTGACTTTCTGGATGGCAAAGCCGGCATGCACAAGTACATAGTCGCCGACCTGCGTCTCCGGCAGCAGCATCAGGCTGATGTCGCGCTCTACTCCAGAAATATCCACTTTGCCCATGACATCGTGGACTTCCACGACTTTAGCAGGAACTGCCAAACACATATCTCTTACCTCCGCTTCTAAAACGTTCTATATAATATAATGCTTATTCCATTTCTTCGCGAACCGATTCCTCGGCGACGATGCCGTAGTTCACAGCGCGTTCTTCTGCCTTCGGCTTGACTTCGATGCCCCAATCCTTGAGAACGTCCACAGCCTCCTGGGCGATGAGCGGCAGCAGTTTTTTCATCTCGGGGCTGAGCTCCACGCCCGCCTCAAGGTCATACGGCTGTGCGCCGAGCACGACGACGTCCGGGATCTTGCGGCCCGTGACCGTCAGCAGGGCAAGAACGTCCTGAATGCCGACTTCATGGGCACTGAGCTTGTCCTGAAAATGTTCCATGATGGCGTCATTGCGGAAATGGAAGCGCGTGCCGGGCTTCTGACCGCCGTTGATGGAGTCGATGACGAGAAGTTTCTTCGTGCCCGTCACATACTGCGTGAGCTCAATGCCCAGTGTGCCTCCGTCGACGACCTGTACATTCTCAGGAAAGTCGTAATGCGCATCGAGATACTCCGCAGTGCGCACGCCAAAGCCCTCATCGCGCAGGATGACGTTGCCGACACCGAGAATCGTGACCTCGGCCGGATGCAGCACATCGTCAATCATCGAAGATTTTTCACTGCCGTTGCCAAATACGTCAGCCATGTTCATTCTCCTTTTTTCTGCTTTGCCGCAACGCGGCCGAGCAGCCATTCACACCATTCGTCAATGCCCTGGTCTTTCGTGCACGAGACTTCGACGACCGTCATGCCAGGATGCAGCGTCGTGATATCCTCGCGGGCCGCAGCCATGTCAAAGTTGCAGTACGGCACGAGATCCACTTTATTGAGTAGAGCGATGGCCGATTCCTTGAAAATCAGCGGATATTTCATTGGCTTATCGTCGCCTTCCGTGATGGAGAGCACGACGCCCTTATCATCTTCGCCAACCGCAAATTCTGCTGGGCAGACGAGATTGCCGACATTCTCGACAATGAGCAGGTCAAGATGGTCGAGGTCGAGCTGTTTGGCCACTTTCTGCACCATCGGTGCATCGAGATGGCAGCCGCCGGCCGTGTTGATCTGGATGACCGGCACGCCGTGTTTCTCGATGCGGTCGGCATCCTTGCTCGTGAAGAGGTCGCCCTCAATGACGGCCATGCGTACCTTATCCTTGAGTTTTTCCATGGTCTTCTCAAGCACCGACGTCTTGCCGGCGCCCGGCGAACCCATGAGATTGATGACATAGACGCCTTTTTCTGCAAACAACGCCTGATTTTCGGCCGCTACGCGGTCGTTTTCTCCTAAAATATTCTTCATGACCTGAATCTCAGCCATTTAATCCACCTCCAGATATTCCACCTGCATCTCACGTCCTGAAATAGTCTTTAGGACTCCGTCCTTGCATTCAGGACACCAGAAATCGTAATGTTCGATGTGAAATTCCTTGCCGCATTTGACGCAGCGCCCGATAAGCGGCACATGCTTCACCTTGATTTTCGCGCCTTCGGCTATCGTGCCCTTGGCAATCATGTCAAAGGAAAACGTCAGGGAATCCACGACAACCCCCGACATTTCGCCAATCAAGAGCCCGATTTCGCGGATGCGGCTCGCATCATTCTTCTTCGCATAGTCAAGAGCAATGTCGAGCACGCCCTCGGCAATCGCCATTTCATGCATAATTCATCTCCTGACAGACAGAAACTGTCTCATACAAAAACGCCCTCCCCGCCATCTTACCTGACAGCCGGAAAGGCGTTCCATGAAACTACTCGTTCAATTATAACGCGGCTTCGAGATTGCGTGCCTGCAGGACACCCAGGATATCCATGAGCTTCGTCTTGGCAGGGCTGTAATCTACCGTAGTCTCGCCATCATGTGCGTGGATGTGGACGAAGAGCACGCCCGGCAGACCGAGCAGAGCCTTCTCTACTTCCTTGGCACTTTCTTCCGTATAGCCTTTGACCGTGAACTGGAGACGCGTATTGCCGTTCGTCTCGCCGCAGCCGCATTCTTTACACATAGTCAATACTCCTTTATCCCCAAAGGGATACAATCAGTTCTTTTTCTTTGGTTTCGGACCTTCCTCATTGATTTCCGGTGCATCGAGCGGTACATGCTCGAGGAATTTCACGCCGGAGAACATCGAGGATGCCTCGCCCTCGGCTTCCATGAGGTCTGCGCGCAGGACCATGTAGACATGGCCGATGGCGAAGACGATGATGAGCCAGGCAACGATGTGATGGACCCAGTGCGTGACCATCTCGCCGCCGAGCACGACGTTGACCCAGCCAAACAGCGTGCCGCCGATGGCATTCGGCTCCGTCATGTAGTACATCGCAAAACCCGTGAGGATCTCGATGAGGACCATGGCATAAAGTCCTGCATACGACGTACGTGCCAGCGGGTTGCGCAGATACGGGTCATGGCCCGGTTTCAGCAGCATGTAATGCAGTGCCACGTCAATCGTATCGCGGTAGAAATGGCCCTTCCAGACACGCGGGAACAGGCGGTCGCCCGGATAACGGATGTAGCCGTAAATGCGCAGGATGAAAGCTGCGCAGAAGGCAAACGCTGCGATGAAGTGAATGTTTCTTACCCAGTCCATGGACATGGATGTGTACGTCGGCTCAATGCCCAGTACCGTCACTGGCTTCGTGATGAGCAAGCCGGTAATGAACAGCGTAACGATGGCCAGCACCATGATCCAATGGAACATCCGCAGGAACGGACTGAACAGGTAGTAGACTTTTCGTTTTTCTTCTTTCATTCTACTATTCCTTTCTTTTCCAGCTGAATCCCGGCTCACTTCTCAACGTGCGTGCCGGAATACGGATCCGTAGTGATGACATTGATCTTCTCGCCCTTGGCATTGAACATATGCGTTGCGCAGGCCATGCACGGGTCGAAGGAACGAACGACTTTGACAATCTCGAGCGGCTTGTCAGGAATCTTGACCTGCGTGTCCATCATGGCCTTCTCATAAGCGCCATGACCGGCTTCATCGTCACGCGGGCAGGCGTTCCACGTCGTCGGTACGACGGCCTGGTAGTTGTCAACCTTGCCGTTCTTGATGACGACATAGTGGGAAAGAGCACCGCGCGGAGCCTCGTAGAGGCCAACGCCCTTGCAGTCTTTCGGCCACGTCGACGGGTCCCATTTCTCCATGTTCGCCGTCTTCGTATCGCCCGACTTGATGTTGGCGATGAGTTTGTCGAAGAAGAACTTGTTGATTTCAGCATTGAGCTGGCAGTCGAGGCCGCGGGCAGCCGTACGGCCGACCATCGTCGGCAGCCAGACTTCCGGTGCGAGGTTCAGGACCTTCGAGACTGCATCGATCTGGTCGAGCATCATCTTCTCAGCCCAGGTCGGCTCACCGAGCATGCCTTTCTTGGCTTTCGTGTAAATGATGATGTAACGGGCGAGAGGACCAACCTCGCAGACTTTGCCGCGCCATTTCGGCGTCTTAAGCCAGGAGTATTTGCCGGTCTCATTGAGGGCCTTCCAGTCCGTCGGCGTACCTTCCTTCGGGCCCGTGAACTTCGGTGCCGTGACACCATCCCACGGATTGCGGTCTTTCTGGCCGCCCGACGGATACTCGTACCAGGAATGCTCAACGCCTTCCGTAAGTACCTCTGGGTCATTGAGGTCTTCCTCATTAATCTCATAGACCTTTGCCGCGTCAATGCCCTTGCCGAAGTCCTCGACAACGCCGTTCGTGCGGATGAGCAGGTTCTTGAAGAAGTCGCCATTCGACGTGCCCGTAAACGGCTCAATCGGATAAGAACCGTAGCCAATGACGCGTTCTTTGGCAAGTCCGCCGCCGTCTACGCGGCCAGCCTTGACATAAGCTGCACCGATGGCGAGGACGTCCGGAACATAATAGTTATTGACCAGCGTGCGGCCGAGGTTGATGGCGCGGTCAACGATGCCAAGACGGGCCGTGTTGACCGGAGCGTTGCCATCTTCCAGCGAAATAGAGCACGGCATACCGCCGACAACATAGTGCGGATGCGGGTTCTTGCCGCCGAAGATGACCTGCGGCGTAACGAGGTCGCGGTGCTTATCGAGCATCTCGAGGTAATGAGCAATGGCCATGAGATGAACCTCAGGCGGCAGCAGCTTGTAGTCCGGATGATCCCACCAGTTGGCGGAGAAGATACCGAGCTGGCCGCTCTCGACGATGGCCTGTACCTTGTTCTTGATTTCAGCGAAATACTGCGGCGTAGCAGCCGGGAAATCGTGGTCGTATGCTTCCGTTACCGAAGCGCCCGGAGCGCGGAACGGCAGTTTATAAGCATTGAGCACCGTATTCTGCAGGTTAGCCGTAGCAACAGGGTCTGCTGCAAGGGCCTCAACCGGGCTGACCCAGTCAAGCGCATGCAGATGATAGAAATGGACGATATGGTCCTGGACCGTCAGCGTGGCGGCCATGATATTGCGGATGTAGTTGGCGTTCTTCGGGATCTTGATGCCGAGAGCATCTTCAACAGCACGCAGGGCACCAAGTGCATGGGCACTCGTGCAGACGCCGCAGATACGCTGGATATAAGCCCAGGCATCGCGCGGATCACGGTCTTTCATGACGAGCTCAAGGCCGCGCCATGCCGTACCAGAGGAAAGTGCATCGGTTACTTTGCCCGTGCTCTCGTCGACCTGCACTTCAACGCGCAGATGACCTTCAATTCGTGTGATTGGATCTACTACTACGTGTTTCATTTATTTGTTCACCTGCTCCCCGTTCTCTTCCTTAGCGGCTTCACGTTTTTTCTTCTGTACAACGCTGGCAGCGGCATGTGCGGCTACGCCGACAGCCGTGACGGCAGCGAGGCCGGCACCAATCTTATCGACATCACCGAGCGGCGGTGCAAATTTCGGCAGACGCTCGCTCATGTTGCCCTCATCCCAGAAGTTGGCATTCGAGCAGCCGATGCACGGTGCCCCCGACTGAATCGGATAGCTCATGCCCTGGAACCAGCGCATATTGCCGCAGGAGTTGTACGTCTCAGGTCCGCGGCAGCCGAGCTTGTAGAGGCACCAGCCAGCCTTCGAGCCTTCATCGTCGAAGCTCTCAGCGAACATACCGGCATCGAAGAACGGACGGCGGTAGCACGTATCATGGATGCGGTTGCCGTAGAACTGTTTCGGACGGCCCTGGCCATCGAGCGGCGGCACCGTGCCGAAGAGGGCAACGTGCATGATGACGCCTGTCATGACCTCAGGAATCGGCGGGCAGCCCGGTACATTGACGACCGGAGTCTTGCCCGTGAAGTGCGAGATACCCGAAGAGCCCGTCGGGTTCGGGTTGGCAGCCTGGATGCCGCCGGAAACGGCGCAGGTGCCGTAAGCGATGACTGCAGCAGCATTCTCTGCAGCGCGCTGCAGCGTATGCGTGAACGGATGACCGCCGCTCATGCAGTAGACGCCATTGTCTTTCGTGCAGGCAGCACCCTCGACAGCGAGGATATACTGGCCCTTGTACTTCTGAATCGTCTCTTCGAGATGTGCCTCGAACGGCTCGCCGCTGGCAGCGGAAAGCAGATGGTCGTACTCGAGAGCAACCTGGCTCAGGATGACATCCGAAGCATACGGGGAACCGGAACGGATGAACGATTCGTCACAGCCCGTGCACTCATGTCCATGAATCCAGATGACGACCGGCAGCGGTTTTTTCTCGGCAGCCTCGACGACCTTCGACAATTTGTCTGTGCTCAGGCCCATCAGAGACGTCAGTGCTACGCAGCCCTTGACAAAGCTGCGGCGGCTCATGCCTTTTCTGAGATATACATCCCACATACTCTCCCGTTTGTCCACTTTTTTACCTCCTCATTAATCCTTGCGGATCTCGTGCGGCTCCTTTGATAAGGGCGGCTCGTTTCCCTTATCGGCAGAAGGCAGACGCATAATTGTGGCTTCTCTTATTCTATTATACGCTGAATAGTTCAAAATATCTACGTCTATTATCACATAGAATCATTATAAATTCTATTGATGGCTTGACATAAATAAGAGGCGCAAATATATTAATAAATAGTATTTATTCAGCATATATATTCTATAACGATTATGTTGTTGTTCGCGGCGGACATATGTTTTTCCTGCTTCATTTCCCGTTTTTTCATTCTTTTTCCTGATGATTCCTATAGAAATTCCGAATCACCGCAAAAAAACTTGAAAATCCCATCCAATCGCGTTATACTGGAACTTGTCTTGGGGACGTAGCTCAGCTGGGAGAGCGTTCGGTTCGCATCCGAGAGGTCGAGGGTTCAATCCCCTTCGTCTCCACCAAGATGAACATGCAAAGCAGGCCGTCAGCCTGCTTTTTTTATGCCCGCTTGCCGCTTTGAAATTCATGACCATTGACTTCGCCCTGTATCAGTGTTATGCTTATGTTGTAATAAAGTTATACACATCATTATTTCATCAGAAAGGAAGATTGTTATGACCAAGGAAGAAGTACTCGCACATGTCAAGGGTGTTGCCGAAGCACCGAGCGTTTATGCCGGCCTTAAGAACGTCGCCGAGGAATATCTTGCTTCTGTCGGCACGGCCAAGGAAAAAGACGAGGCAAAAAAGCTCATTGCTGCCCTCAAGGAATGCGTCTGCAGCATCGACGATGTCATCCCGTTCTTTGATTCCGAGAAAGCAAAAGAAGTCTTTGGTGCCGAGCAGGCTGCGGCCATGAGCAAAAAGGCCCATGAGGTCAAGGCTGCCGGCGGCGACACCTGCTTCTGCCCGGCCTGCACGAACGGCAAATTCGTCCTCGACCATCAGGACCTGCTGCTGAACTGAAACTCTATATACGGCTGATTTCATCATAAAAAAGAGGCTGACCGCGAAGGTCAGCCTTTCTTTTTTCCTACTAAATACGGATATCAGTCTTTAAAAACGCTCATATCGAGGCTCGTGAAGCCCTTGAGGAATTCCTGCACTTTGGCAGCAATCTCGGCCACGCCGCCTTTTTTGCGGCTCTCGATATTGAGCGGCATCTGCGGGTCATGCAGGCTCATGCGCAAAAGGGCCCAGCCATCCGGGAATACGAGGCGGACACCCTCGTACGACGGCTTAGCCGCGCGGATGCCGGCTTCGGCTGCGCGTTCCTCAAACACCTTGAGGACATTGGCACCATAGCCGCGGAAATCTTCCTCGCCCATGATTTTCATGCGGAATTCACGGCTCTCGACCGGTTCGCCGAGATTCTTGACGAGGTCGCTGAGATGGCGTCCTTTTGCCTTGGCCTTGGCTGCAGCAATGAGCAGCTTGACGGCGAGATACGCACCATCGTCGAGGTAATAGTTCTCAGAAAGCGCACCGTGACCGCTCGTCTCGATGGCCAGCGGCGAAACCGTGCCCTCTTTGTTGAGCTCGATGCACTTGTCGATGACATTCTTATAGCCGCGTTTATAGCGCAGATGCTTGAGACCGAGCTCGCCCTGCAGGAATTCCGTGAGCTCATCGCTCGTGACGGAATCCGTGACAATCGTGCTGCCCGGATAATCCGGCGCGAGGATGGCAGCCATCATGGCAATCAGGGCATTGCGGCTGATTTCTTTGCCGTTCTTGAGCACGGCGCTCATGCGGTCGACATCGGTATCGAAAATCAGGCCGAGGTCCGCGTGGCTGTCAAGCACGGCCTTGCGGATGGCCGCCATGGCCTGCTTGTTCTCCGGATTCGGGATATGATTTGGGAAATGGCCGTCCGGTTCGAGAAAGACGCTGCCCGACGTATCCGCGCCGAGACGTCCGAGGACCTGCGTCGCAAAGAAGCCGCCCGCGCCGTTGCCGGCGTCGACGACGACGTGCATGCCCTTGAGCGGCGTATCGCCCATATGGAGCGCCGCGCGGATTTTCTTGCGCAGATGATGGCAGTAACGGTCGATGAGGTTGTATTTCTGAACCTTTGTCAAATCGCCCTTAACCTCGGGATTGCGTGCCGCCGCTTCGAGGATAGCGAGGATGTCTTCATGCTCTACGCCGCCGTCTTTCGTGAAGAACTTGAGGCCGTTGCGATTGAACGGCAGGTGGCTGGCCGTAATCATGATGGAGCCGTCCATCTTCGTCTCCGGGAAGACGATGGACATGAACATCGACGGCGTCGAAGCCAGACCGCAGTCGACCGTCACGACGCCCGCATACGTCAGGGCCTCGAGTACAGCATCCTTGAGCATCGGCGCCGAAAGGCGTGAGTCATGGCCGACGGCAATGCGCAAGTCCTTGATTTTCTTGCCCGTCTTCTGGGACAGAAAATCGAGGAAACCGCTCGTGATGCGGTTGGCTGCTTCAGCATTGAGTGTCACCGGCTCATCGGCCACGCCCTCAATCGCGACGCCGCGCACATCACTGCCGTTGGCAAGTTTCAACAAGTTCTTTTCGGATATCGGCATAGGATTACCCCCTCGCAAAATAATTGCTTATCATAGTATTGCTACTTAGTTTTATTCCATACGCCCTAAAGAAAATCCTGCCTGACCTGAAGAAAGCACAAAAACAGGACCACAGCCAAGCTGTGGTCCTGTTCATTATCTTCCTATAATATGAAATCAATCGTTCTTGCCGCTCAGTACGACTTTCGAGAAAATCACGAGAGCCGCAGCAAAGACAGCGAGGCCGAGGTATTCTGCCGTATCGGCAAAATCCTTGCCGACAATGGCGAGCGGTGCCTCAGAGCCGCCATTCGTAACCGAAGCAACGATGACGCCGGCCAGTACGACGCCGACGATGGATTCACCGACAATCAGGCCCGAAGCAAAGAGCGTGCCGCGGCGGAAACCAGCTTTGGCCTTCTCTTCGCCCCATTTCTGCGTCATATGACGGCGCAGGAAATAGCCGAGGACAGCACCGACAACCAGCGGCGTCTGTACCGACGGCGGCAGGTAAATGCCCATGCCGACAGCAAGCGGCGGCAGGCAGAGGCTGCGCGTATTGCGCTTGAGCACCTGGTCCACGATGACGAGGACAACGCCGAGGCCAAGGCCGATGTAGATGTAGTTCCAAGCAAGCGTGCTCGAGAAGATACCCTGAGCAATCGTCGTCATCAAGGCTGCCTGCGGTGCAGCGAGGGCCTGGCTCGGGTCCATATCCGGACGCGGCAGGGCGCCTGGGAAGCCGTAAGCCTGATAAAGCAGGTTGAGTACCGGCGCAATGACGAGAGCACCGACAACGCAGCCGAGCAGCAGGGCAACCTGCTGGCGCCACGGCGTAGCGCCGACGAGATAGCCTGTCTTGAGGTCCTGCATGTTATCGTTCGAAATGCAGGCAATGGCAACGATGATGGAAGTCGTAAAGATGGCCGTAGCCGTCGCGAACTTCTCGCCGCCCGGCAGCGCGAAAATGCCAAACGAAGAGCAGAGCGCGTACATGACGAGTGAAGCGACGATGATGGCCAGAATGCCGATACCGGAAATCGGGCTCGAGCTCGTGCCGACGAGGCCGGCCATGTAGGCGCAGGCCGCAGCGACGAAGAAGCCCATGAGCACGGCAACACCGACGCCGACGAACGTGAACGTCAGATTCTCAGAGACAGGCAGGCCTTCAGGACTGACAAATGCGTAGAAAATGCCGAGCAGGCCGGCAACCGTCAGGCAAAAGACCATAGCTACGCTCTGGATGCTCATATCGATATCCATGCGGTGCTTGCCTGTTTCCGCATCCGGCGTGTGCAGGGCAGCTAAGGACTCCTTGACACCGTCGATAACCGGACGGGCCAGCATGATGAGCGTCCATACAGCAGCAACACCCATGGCGCCGGCGCCGATGAGACGTACGCGCTCCTGATAGACCGAGCCCGCAAATTTCTGCAGCGTCATGCCATCCGGCACAGCGCTCGTAATCGTGTAGTACGGCACGAAGCCAGCCCAGGCAATCAGGATGCCGACGAGCATGGCAAGGCCGGCGGCGATGCCGATGAGGTAGCCGGCGCCGACGAGAGCCGTAGAATAGCCGAGCGGCAGCTGCGTCATGCCGCGGCCCACAGGAATCCAGAGCGAGAACTGCGAACCGAGAACCTGCAGGGCATTCGAGCAGAACGCAATGATACCGGCGAGGATACCGCCCGAAGCGATTTCCTTGACACCGGAGCCTTCCCCGCTCTCTTTGCCTTCTTTGGCATCCTTGCGCGACTGGCTGCCGACTTTAAGGATTTCGGCCGCAGCCACGCCTTCAGGATACGCGAGGTCGCTGTGCACGACCATCGCGCGGCGCAGCGGGATGGTGAACAGGACACCAAGGCAGCCGCCGCAGGCTGAGACGAGCAGCGTCTGCCAGAATTCGAAGCCCTGCCAGTAACCAATCATCAGCATGCCCGGAATGATAAAGATGATGGCTGACAGCGTACCAGCTGCCGAAGCCTGCGTCTGGACCATGTTGTTCTCAAGGATATTGGAATTTTTCGCCATCTTGAGCACGGCCATCGAGATGACCGCCGCCGGGATGGCCGACGAGAACGTCAGGCCGACCTTCAGTCCGAGGTAGACATTTGATGCCGTAAAAATGACAGTCAAAATGGCACCGAGAATCATGCCGCGGACCGTGAGCTCAGGCAGCCGCAGTTCGTGCCGCATGAACTCATTTTCTTCTTGTTTCATGATAAATGCTCCTTTGCAGGATTTTTATTTTTGTGCACGATGAGTGTACAAACACATTAGCTATTATATCACATATTTATGACATGTAAACTTTCAGTAAAATGTATACATATCATAAAAAAGTCCTGCCGTCGCTCAGGACAGCAGGACAGAAGCAATCGTATAAAGGCAGGTGAGATACAAAAGAACGAAAATCAAGCGGCGGATAAAGGCCTTGGGCACATACGAATAAATCGCATGGCCGACGAGGATGCCGAGAACAAGAGCCGGCAACAGGTAGATGAATTCGCCCCAGGCCGGCCCGAGGGAAAGTCCGCCGATGGTGTAACTTGTCAGTGAAGTCGCGTTGCAGAGGAAGAAAAACACGAAACACGTCGCGCGCATGACTTCAACGGTCATCTTCGTATAGGCCATATAAATGAGAAACGGCGGGCCGCCCATGCCGGCCGTAATCGAGGTAAAGCCGGAAAATATGCCCGTAATCCACGAATTCCGCGGACATTCGCGGACGCGCAGATGCATGGCCTGCATTGTGCCGAGGGAAAACAGCACGATGGCACTGATGAAAATCTTCAGCGTCGTGCTCGCCGCGTGGTCAAAGGCCCAGAAGCCCAGCGGCTGCCCGCAGAGCACGCCGAGATACAACCAGAAAACGAGCTTAAGGTTGGCCGTGCGCAGGGAGAAGAGTCCCTGCGCAAAATTTGCGCAGCAGGCTAAAAGCAGCATGACAGGCACCGTAAGCTTTGGGTCGTAAAACAGCATCAACAGCGGCGCGGCCACGATGACGAGCCCGAAGCCCGTGATAGACTGCAGCACTGCCGAGAAAAAAATGACAAACGCAGGTCCTAAGTGGCCCTCTATCCCTGCAAGATAAGCCATGAGCATGATATTCCCGCCTCTCCGGATTTTCCCCCAAATACTTCTCCAAAATAAAAGATGATTTCATCATAGCATCCTGCCGGCAAAAAATAAAGAGCCCTGCCCTCCACACAGCCTGTGCGGAAGGCAGGGCCCTAATCTTATATCGGTCAGTCCTCGCCGAAGAATTCATTTTCTGCAGCGATGCAGAGCATATGGTAGACCGGCAGATGGAGCTCCTGAATGCGGAAGGTCTCATCATCCGGCACGCAGATGGTGATATCCGCAAGATTCCGTGCCTTGATTTTGCCGCCGGACTTGCCCGTCAGCGCAATCGTACGCACATTCTTGACTTTCGCCATCTGCAGGGCGTAAATGACATTCGTCGAATTGCCCGAGGTCGAGATAGCCAGCAGTACGTCGCCTTCATTGCCCATGCCGAGAAGCTGCTGAGCAAACGAGAGGTCCGGTGCCTGGTCATTGGCAAAGGCCGTGTTGAGGGCGACCTGATTGACCATCGAGAGCGCCGGCAGCGTTCCCTGCAGGTTCTTCATGAAATAGTCGGCCTCTTCCGGACAGACTTCGCGCATCTTCTGTTCCATATCAGGACCGAGCCTGCGCGGCAGCAAAAAGCCCTTCATGAGCTCGCCGACGATATGCTCGGCATCCGACGCACTGCCGCCGTTGCCGCAGGCGATGAGCTTATGACCGCCGGCATAGCTTTCACAGATGGCCGCAACAGCCGCCCGCAGGTCCTCGCGGCAGACGGACAGTGCTGGATAGCGCGCAATGAGTTCATCGACTTTAGCCATAGTAGATTCTTTTGGCATGTATTCCACTTCTTTCCAAAATAAAGGTTCGAAAAAGGTCTTAGCGATTGCGGTAGCGGTCCGCCGTCGATTTGGCGTTGTAATCATTGCCATTGCCGCGCGGCTCAATGTCGCGGATAGAGCTCGGGGCCTGCGTTTTGCTGCTGAGGTCCTGTCTCTCCTGCTGGCGCATCTCCAGCGGCTGCTGATACGTGTTGTTCTGCGTACCCTGACGGCCGTCACGCTTTGTGCCGCGGAATTTGTTCCAGAGCCAGCGCACGACCATGACGGCCGCTACGACCATGATGACATTCATCAAAAGGCCCATGATGTCAGCGAACATGCCGCTGCCCATGCCGAAGAGATGGGAAAGCATCGAGCCGAGCAGCATACCGCCGGCAAACAGGCCGATACCGCGCATGAAGCTGCCGAGACGGCTGGAGCCCTGCGTATTCGTGCCGGCCGCAGCATTTGACTTCGTGTTGGCCGCCGGTGCGTTCTTATCGAGGCTCTTCGCGTCCTTGGACGGAGCGTATGACGAGCCGTTGCCCGAGACCGACTTGCTCTGCGACGCATTATTCGTGCTGGCCGCCGGTGCCTTCGGCGCGGCCGGAGCCGACTTCGGCACGCTCATCTTGGCGCCGCCTTTAGCCGCGTAAGCCGTATTCATGAAGGATGGAGCCGCCGGCAGCACAGGAACCGCCGAGAGCACCATGGCACCGACCATGAGTGCAGCCATTGTCTTCTTGAGATTCATATAAATTCTCCTTATCTTCTATCGTTAAAGAAATTACTCTTCTTTATAGGACTTGATGTCCTCAGGGAAGGCGTAAATCTCGCCGACCGTATCGAGCTCGCCCGAAAGGTAACGGTCGATATCGTCGACGTCGATGTAGAGCTTGCAGTCGATATCGAGATAGCCCTGCTCGCGGCCGCCCGAGAGGTCGCGGATTGCCATGAGCTTTTCGCGGAGCTTCAGAAGCTCGCTGCGCGTCGCATGGATATCGAGCTTAATCTGCGGCACACCGTATTCCTTGAGTACTTCGTCCATGGTCATGCGTTGTGACATATTGGTCGTCCTTTCCTTTGCTTTTGACTTTTTGATGTTTATATTTTACGAATACACGCTGAATACTTCCTGAAAAACAGCTTAACTTCAGGATTTTTTCGTCTCTTCTTCCTTCTCGCGCGCCTGAATGCGGTCCAGGATGCGCTGCAGATGGCGTTTCTGCCTCAGATGCGTCTCGTATTCGAGGTCATTGGAATCGATGCGCATGCGTTCCTTGAGCATATCAATGCTGGCCTGTATCCTGCGGACAGCCTCATTTTCTGCCATAGCGCACACCTCCTTTTTTATGATTCTTTCTAAGTTCATACGATTTCATTATACAGGAAAACAAGAGCCTCGACAATGGCGGTCCCAGGACAGGCGGCCGGCATGAGATTCATGATATAATGAGAACATGACCCATCTATTTCTATTGAGGTGATTCTATGCTCGATTTCAAAACGATGCGGGGCGAGGGCCTTGCCAAGCTGCAAAATCTAAAAAAACATCAGCAGCGCCTCGTCCTTCTGCGCACGTGTTCTTTCCTTATCATGATTTTTGCGTTTGCAGCCGGCTGGGATGGCCATATCTGGGGCATTTTTCTCGGCATCCTGATGCTCGCGGCCTTCATTGCCCTGGTCCGGCGCCATCAGAGACTCGGCCTCAGCCTCCTGCTGACGGAAAGCCAGCTTGCCTGCCTGCAGGCCTGCCTTGACCGCATCTCCGGCAAATGGCGCGCTTTCCCAGATGACGGCCAGGACCTCCGACAGAAGGACCGGCCGCAGGAAGCGGATTTGCCGATTCTCGGGCCAGCCTCTCTCTATCAGTACCTCACATCGGCACGCACCAAGGCCGGCCGCCGAAGGCTTTCCCAGCTGCTCTCCCCTTATCCTGAGGCCGCGGACAGCATCCGGCAGCGCCAGCAGGCCGTCAAAGAACTCAGCGCGCAGCCCAAAACCATGCTGCAGCTCGAAGCTCTCGGCCATCTGCTGCCCGCCAAGGCAGATTTTGCCGAGTTCTGCACGATGATGGAACATACGGCCATCCAGCCAAAGAAGGTCCTGCGCCTGCTTTCCTTTGTCCTGCCCGTCATTTCCTTCCTGACCCTCGGCCTTGCCCTTGCGGGCCGTCTCGACCTCACGATTCCGGGGCTGCTCTTTTCCCTGCAGCTCCTGCTGACCTTCCTGCTGCTGCGCCGCAGTCAGGCCCTGCTCGCACCGCTCATGGCCCTGCCGCAGGAATTTGCCATCTACGAGAAGCTCTTTACTTCATTTACCAATGTCGACTGGCAAAGTCCCCTGCTGCAGAACTTCCATCATGGGCTGCGCAGCGATCAGGCCGCGGAAAATCTCAAAAAACTCGCCGCCCTCGCCGATACAATCGTCATGCGGCGCAATATCTTTTTCTTCCTCGCTGCCAATACTGCTGTCCTTTTCGACCTGCACTGCACGGCGCGGATGTTTCGCTGGCAGGCGCAGTCGGGCGAAAAACTCCGCCGCTGGCTTTCCGTCTGGGCCGAACTTGAGGCCCTGCTTTCCCTTGCCAACGCCGCCCTCACGAGAAAGACAGTCTGCTGGCCGGAATTTCTCGAAGGCACGCCGCAGTTACAGGGAAAGGATATCACGCCGCTCTTGATTGAAGAAGAAAAAGCTGTACCAAACGACGCCCATTTCACCGCCGGCACCTGCATCATTACGGGCTCAAACATGAGCGGCAAGACCACGTACATGCGCACCCTCGCCACTTCCGCCATTCTCGCCTACGCCGGTGCTCCCGTCTGCGCTAAATCCTTCTCCCTGACGCCTATGCGCGTCTTCACCTCGATTCACGTCAGCGATGACCTCTCCAAAGGCATTTCCACCTTCTACGCCGAAATCCTGCGCATCCGTCAGATGGTCGAAGCCAGCAAAGAAGGCACGCCGCTCTTCCTCTGCATCGATGAGATTTTCAAGGGCACCAACTCCGCCGACCGCATCACCGGCGCCGCCGAAGCCATCAAACGCTTGACCACGCCCCATACCATCACCCTCGTCACCACGCACGACTTCGAGCTCTGCGACCTCAAATCCCCCAACGACCTGCCCATCGTCAACTGCCATTTCGAAGAATACTATCAGGATGACAAGATTCACTTCGACTTCAAGCTCAAGCCCGGCCGCTGCCACACAACCAACGCCAAATACCTGTTAAAAATGGCCGGCATCCTCTCTTAAAATCGTACGAAAAGAAAAATCAGGCCCCTGCATCATGCAGGAGCCTGATTTTTTATATTGGAGATATGGAGAATGAACGATGTTTTTGGATGTCAGTGATGTCAGCTCAGGCGTTTACCTTTTGATATTGAACGCAGCCTTGCCCGGATATACCGCGCTTTCCCCGAGCTCTTCCTCGATGCGCAGCAGCTGGTTGTACTTTGCCACGCGCTCGGAGCGGGACGGTGCGCCCGTCTTAATCTGGCTCGTATTGAGAGCCACGGCCAGGTCTGCAATCGTCGTATCTTCCGTTTCACCCGAACGATGCGAGACAATGGCCGTATAGCCTGCCTTATGTGCCATCTTGATGGCCTCGAGCGTCTCCGACAGCGTGCCAATCTGGTTGAGCTTGATGAGGATGCTGTTGCCGCAGCCGAGTTCAATGCCCTTCTTGAGGCGTTTCGTGTTCGTGACAAAGAGGTCATCGCCGACGAGCTGTACCTTATCGCCGAGCTCCTTCGTCATCTTCTGCCAGCCTTCCCAGTCCTCTTCGTCGAGGCCATCCTCGATGGAGTAAATCGGATATTTCTCGATGAGGCTCTTCCAGTGCGCAATGAGTTCATCCGACGTAAACTCTTTGCCGGACTTCGGCTGTTTGTAGAAGCCCTTGCCCTTCTCGCTCTTCCATTCCGAGGAAGCGGCATCCATGGCCAGCACGAAATCGCGGCCCGGCTCGTAGCCGGCGTTGCGGATCGCCGTGAGGATGTGCTCAATCGTATCTTCATCGCTCTTGAGGTTCGGTGCAAAACCGCCCTCATCGCCGACGGCCGTGGTCTGGCCTTCTTTCTTCAACAGGGCCTGCAGTGCATGGAAGACTTCCGTAGCCCAGCGCAGGCCTTCACGGAACGACGGTGCCCCGGCCGGCATAATCATGAATTCCTGCGTATCGACGGAGTTCGTCGCATGAGCGCCGCCGTTCAGGATGTTCATCATCGGCACGGGCAGGCGGTTGCCGTTGAGGCCGCCGAGGAAGCGGTAAAGTGGGATATCCTGCGCCTTGGCTGCTGCCTTAGCCGCGGCGAGCGAGACCGCGAGGATAGCATTGGCACCGAGATTTGACTTGTCTTCCGTACCATCGAGCTTGAGCATGATGCCATCGACTGCGTAAATATCCGATGCATCCGCGCCGATGAGGGCCGGTGCAATCTTTTCATTGACGTTGGCCACGGCCTTCGATACGCCCTTGCCGCCGAATTTCGTCTTGTCGCCGTCGCGGAGCTCCAGCGCCTCAAATTCCCCCGTCGA
>OIYH01000165.1_pt1 | contig 57812 bp, 55 predicted proteins | sample 1587911 | NCBI WGS metagenome assembly OIYH01 (sample SAMN03283252) | human gut metagenome | biome: human-associated habitat; material: feces | host: Homo sapiens | place: USA | collected 2013
CTAAACTTCTGCTAGGATGTCTGAAGAAATTTGCGCAAAACTATTGACAGTACCGCCATAATACCCGCCTTCATCCCCCCACCTAAGAGGTGGAGGACTTCTGGCGGATTAGGTTAAAGCGATCAAAAACACCGGCATCTGCCGTACCCTCGGTACGGCGGACGTCGGTGTTTCACTTTATTCCATATTAATCTCTTCTGAACAAATCTCTGGTATATACCTTTTCCTGCACATCATCCAAGCAGCTGTCATAGCGGTTAGCAATAATCGCCTGGCTTTCAGCCTTGAACCTCTCGAAGTCGTTTACCACAGCACTGCCAAAGAAGGTGCTGCCATCCTCCAGCGTAGGTTCGTAAACAATAACCTTCGCACCTTTGGCCTTAATGCGCTTCATTACTCCCTGAATACTGCTCTGGCGGAAGTTGTCAGAATTGGATTTCATCGTCAGTCGGTAAACGCCGATTACAGGCTCTTTGCCTTCCTTCTGTGCATCATATTCAGCATTTGCTTCATAGCCACCGGCGATTTCCAGCACACGCTCAGCGATGAAGTCTTTACGTGTTCTGTTGCTTTCAACAATTGCTTCGATGATGTTTTCCGGTACGTCTGCATAGTTCGCCAGCAGCTGCTTGGTGTCCTTAGGCAGGCAGTAGCCACCATAGCCAAAGCTGGGGTTGTTATAGTGGCTGCCAATACGCGGATCAAGGCACACACCGTTGATGATTTGCTGGGTGTCCAAGCCCTTCATCTCAGCATAGGTGTCCAGCTCGTTGAAATAGGAAACGCGCAGTGCCAAATAAGTGTTGCTAAACAGTTTAACAGCTTCTGCTTCAGTAAAGCCCATGAATAAGGTGTCAATGTTCTCTTTAATTGCGCCCTCCTGCAGCAGGCCGGCAAAGGTATGCGCAGCCTTCACCAGGCGTTCATCCTCCAGGTCGGTGCCCACGATAATGCGGCTCGGATACAGGTTATCGTACAGCGCCTTGCTTTCACGCAGGAATTCAGGGCTGAAGATGATGTTCTTGCTGCCAGTTTTCTCGCGGATGCTCTTGGTGTAGCCAACGGGAATGGTGGATTTGATTACCATAATGGCATTAGGGTTATACTGCATAACCAGCTTGATTACTGTTTCTACAGCGCTGGTGTCGAAAAAGTTCTTTTTGCTGTCGTAGTTGGTCGGTGCAGCGATAATAACAAATTCTGCGTCTTTATAAGCCATTTCTGCATCCAGCGTAGCAACAAGGTTGAGGTCCTTTTCAGCCAGATATTTTTCAATATAATCATCCTGAATCGGGGATTTTTTGTTGTTGATCAGTTCAACCTTCTCCGGGATAATATCAACGGCCTTTACTTCATTGTGCTGTGCAAGCAGCGTAGCCAGGGAAAGTCCAACGTAACCAGTACCGGCAACGGCAATTTTCATGTTAATCATACTCCTTTTAATGTTTTCAGAATTTTGTTCAACTTTATATCAACTCTCCTGTATACTTAACTTAGCGATTGCATATGCGCAACCAAATAAGTAGTAACTGACGAGAATTATCGTTATTTATTCATTTGTTTTTCACTTAAATTTTTCTAAAACCTACCACCTAAAAATTGCTTTCTAAGAAGTTTATCTGTATAATATGAGTAGGGATTTCCCTACTTTTCATGCTTGTTTAAAAGGAGGCGCATCTTATGTATGTTGATACTTTTGTAGATAATGCTAAAGTTATGGCTAAAGGACAAGTTACAATACCTAAAGACATTAGAGAAATACTAGGAGTAAATAGTGGTGACCGCATCACTTTTATCGTCGAAGGCAACTCTGTGCGTATGGTTAATTCCGCAGTTTATGCGATGCAGCTTTTGCAGCAGGATATGCAAGGAGAAGCTGAACGCTCTGGCTTAACTTCTGATGACGATGTAATGCAACTGGTTAAAGAACTGCGAAATGAGGCTTAGTTTATGAAAGTTTTAATTGATACTAATGTCCTTATATCTGCTGCTCTAAGTGCTAACGGAACACCATTCAAAGCTTACGTTAAAGCTACTTCATACCCTAACCATGGTATGATTTGTGAGCAAAATGTTGATGAGCTAAAGAGGATTTTCCACAAGAAATTTCCAAATCGCCTTACAGCATTAGATAGATTCCTTTCCATTGCATTACTATCACTAGAATTAGTTCCAACCCCAACTGAAGAAATATCTTTAGAGTCACAAATACGTGATATTAACGACAGACCTATATTAAGAGCTGCTATCATGGCAAAAGCCGATATTCTGCTAACTGGTGATAAAGATTTTTTAGAATCTGGAATCAAGCATCCCAAAATTCTTACACCAGCAGAGTTTCTTGAATATTGAGCGTTATAAAACTAAAATCTGTCTTCACCGCCGTGCGCGTCAGCGTGCGGCGGTTTATTTTTTATTCTCATCCTTATCTCTATTCAAAAACTCTAATGTATTAAGGTATTTAGGTGCTACTTCTGGCATATGCGGTCCTTTGTCAAGAAAAATATCATATAAAATTTCTTTATTTTCAAAATCCCAGTCAATACACTTATGTAATGTTTTGATACCTTTTTTAAACGGAATATGCTTATAGTCAGTAACATAAGCAATATTTTGCTTATCTCTTATATACATTTGTGCTGATGGGGTCAAGATGACTCCAATCCAATCAGTACTTTCATGCCAGGCAGCCGCTTCATCTATCGCTGGTCCTAACATTATATTCATTGATTCATTGAATTCACCATAACTTATTGCTCCACGTAACGGAAAACCTTTACGCAAAGCATATTCTATAATCCAAGCACAAAGCTGTGCATGAAATTGCATTGCTTCTATAGATTCAGTTCCTGTAAGAAAAACAATAGTATCAGATATACTGACCACTTTTATCTTTATATCTTTATGTAAAACATTTTTAGCATTTTCGCGTTTATTATATTCAGATACAATTTTACTAGCTTTTGATTTTGCCTCTTCAACAAGCTTCTTTAATTGGTCTACCGCTTTTCTATTACTTTGCCAAAGTCCCTTCCAACCTAAGACATCCAAAAAGGTTACTATCCCTTTTTCAAATTCATTAACAGAAGCTTTCTTACGTGTTACCTTCATCAAATCAACCCCTCGAATACTCCATTTCTAGGCGCACTCATCTCGCATTCGCTAATCCACTTTCCTAACTGATTTATAGATTTTTGTACTTCGGCTTTAGATAACCCATCTTCAGCAGCTCTTTCCCAAAGCCATTCGAAAAATACATTGATTTTTTCAGGATAACATACACTATCATGCTCTAGCATTCTATTTAATCCTCTCCAAGCACGTTTATCACACGACTCCGAAGTCGCATTAGCTCTTATATCCCATCCTTTTTCAGTTCTTTTAATTTCGTAGTAGTCATAATGACCCCAACGTCTTGTATATACTTTCATGATAAAAGTAGAACCTATGGTTACATCTTCTGGATCATCGTTAGCATGAACGTCTTCTGTGAATTTCAATAAATCCTGTACCGGATGCACGTGTTCGTAAAAACGCATGTCTTCAGGGTCGCATTCTCTGTTTTCAATCATATACTTATGGTGCTTAGGCTCGTGATTACTTGCCTTTAAAGACATGTGAAGTTTATGGGCTGTTTCCGACATATCAGCATAGAGTTTATTGGCATCAGCAACAGAAAGTGATTCTTGATTGCTTTCAATGTATTGCCAGACCTTATCGTTGAGTTCTTTGAGCTGGGATTTGAGAACTGTCTGCTCGGGAGTTAAATTTATTTTATTAGCCATGGTCATTCACCTAACAATTAATCCTCATATTTTTCACGAATATATTCCGCTACATGTTCAATTTCAGGATAAAGATTAGCATTATTAATTTTCAAATGTTCAAGCTGTCTATAAATTATTCCTTTATATTCATTAGGTATAATACAAACAACCTTCTTTTCATTATCATCTTTAATTCTGTATTCACTTATATCTTTTGCATTATCAAAGCTGCCATACTCTGACAAGCCACAAATAAAAAATACACCTGACTGCCGCAACATACGATTATTATTTTTTATAGGCTTCACTAACACGCACTGCTGCAACAAATCTTTAGTAATCTCATTTTTAAATCTAACGTCCTCTTTACGAATTACTTTAACTAGTTTTTGAACTTCAGAACTATGCTGCAATTCATTGGATTGCAAATTAAACTTTTCAATTATTTTTTCTCTGTCACAATCACGTATTGCTGGCAAAGCAGACAGAACCATAACTTTATCACTGTCATCATAGCAAATTTTAGATTCATCAACAGCAAATATAAGCACTTCACCATTTAAATTTTTCCCAAAATCTTCTCTAAATGCGCAAACAGCAAAAAATAATGCTACTAAAGGATTAGTTGATATATCTAATAACCTAGTTGGTACTTCGTAATGTTGCATCATCGCTAGCGTCTGCAAATTTGTATGACATTTTTCAAATGATGTGGAGCACAAAACTTGCGTTTCATTAAATATTTTAAATTCATTTTTATAATATGGAGATCTACTTATATAAGCTTCTATATTATAGTTGCAATTTCTATGTCCGCGCAAATAAAGTGTCTTCTTTACTTCATAATCAGTATCCTCTACTTGCTCTTTTTTATCGGAATAATTTTCTACTAAATTTATAAATTGTTTTAGATTTTCAACAAATTCTAAAATATAATTTTCGTTATGAAGAAAAGTTACTTCATATTTATCTTCTTTTACAAGTTTATTATTTTGATTCAGCAGATAATACTTATCAAAGACTGCGTCCTCTAGTACATCTCTTCTTTTACTTAAATCAATCACGTACCAAATATATTTACTACATTGTTCAATATAGGCATAAGTTTTAGCCTTATTTAATATATCAGATTTTATATCATCGATAATATTTATTAATATATCAATATCAGTATTTTTATCTACCTCATCCAACTTTTCTATTAAGGATTTATTTTTTTCAAAATATTTTTTGAAATCATACTCAGAAGATGCCTGAAAAAAACCTTGTACTTGAAGATAACCATGAGTAGATAAACGTGTATCTAAAAGCTTAGTAGTTAAAGGTTCAATTGAATTTGCTAAATCAATGATAGTCGCCATTTTATATACACCTCGCAATGCAAAAATTACTTATCAATATCAAATGATTTTTTATAACGTGGTAATTGCACTCTTTTCCAAAAAAAATTTTCTAAATAGGTTTTCTCAAGTCATTTGTTGGCCTTTAATCTAGCATCTCGTTAATAATTTTATTTCATAATCTTCATTATAATAATTTATTTTCGTTTGGTCAATAATCTAGCATAGCTTATTTGTAGGTATATGACTAGAACTCATAAAGCTACATTGTTTACATAAAACCTCTATTGATTTCCCTAAACATCGCTTTTGAGTTTTCAAAATCATTTTGGAATTCAGCTATATCCATTGTGCTTTTTCAATAACCTACCCCACTATCCCCTTCAGATACTCCAAAAACTTATCCTTCAGGTCCGGTCTGCGCAGCGCATATTCTACCGTTGCTTCCAGATAGCCTTGCTTGTCGCCCACGTCATAACGACGGCCGATAAAGTCATAGGCATACATGGCTTGTTCCTTCGCTAGCACCTTCAATGCATCAGTAAGCTGAATTTCACCGCCACGTCCAGGCTCGGTGTGCTCAAGGATGGAGAATATCTCTGGTGTGATTACATAGCGTCCCAATACCGCCAAACGGCTGGGGGCTTCTTCTACAGCAGGCTTTTCTACCATGTCGTTTACTTTATAGATACGCTCTGCATCTGTTGCTTCGCTTGCTACAATACCATAAGAGGAAACCTTTTCCTGCGGCACTGTTTGGCAGCCTAATACGCTTGCTCCGGTATTGTTATATACGTCCATAAGCTGCTTTAAGCAGGGATATTCATCGTTATATACTACGTCATCACCTAAGAGGACTGCAAAAGGCTCATTGCCTACGAACGCTTTGGCACACAGGATGGCGTGTCCCAATCCTTTAGGCTCCTTTTGGCGGATGTAGTGCAGGTTGATATTGCCAATGGCTTTGACCATCGCCAGCAGCTCGTCCTTACCATGATCACGGAGGTTTTGTTCCAGCTCAGGGTTATAGTCAAAGTGGTCTTCGATGGAGCGTTTGTTGTGACCGGTAATGATCAAAATATCTTCAATTCCGGATGCAAGTGCTTCTTCAATGATGTATTGGATTGTAGGTTTATCTACGATTGGCAGCATTTCCTTGGGGCACGCTTTTGTTGCTGGCAAGAAGCGTGTGCCTAAGCCTGCAGCGGGAATTACAGCTTTGGTTATTTTTTGCATGTTAAACAGCTCCTCTTACAATAACACAGTATTCCTATCTAATATGTAATTATTTTATTGAATCATATATCATAACAATTATAAAAGTTCTTTGTCTTAATTTTTATTTAAACTATTTAGTAATATCTAGATGAATTATCTGCTTCTATTTGCTGCTTTTCCTTCTTGAATTTATAAAACCAATCTGGTATTAAGAAGCAATTCGATCTATGTTCTTTAATCATATATTGAATCTCTACAAGATTGCTTATTTTTTCTGTTTTGTTTATATTTTTAATTCTAGATTCGAAGGTCATCATTTTATTCTTTATGATATCTAACCTAGCCATATCATTTCTCAACAAAAGAATATTAGAAATACAATATTCAAATATTGGAAGAAACCAAGATGCAACTATAAAAAAGTTACTATTATTGTTCCTAGCTATATATAGAGAAAAGCATATAAATAGTACTATAACTCCAGCTTCTACGTACTCATAAATCTCTCTCAACTCTGCATCCCAACAAATGTTTTCATTTTGGCATCTAAAAATTTCCTTGCATGGTTCACATCTAGAGTAATCACTATACCAATTTTTAAAAGGTGCTAAATTCATAGAAGAAACACTTTTAATATATTCAACTATCTGCGAATCTGTTAATATGCTTCCCCATTTTCCAGAAGAAAAAGTACAAGCTCTAGAATATAGGCTGACATCAAAATACTGCTGTATTTCAGCAGCCTCTGCTTTTTTGTTATTTATACATCTATCCATGCATTTGCCTATGAATAAACCACAGATAGAGACAGACGATGTTATTATCGATAATTCGTTACAATTATAAATTGCCAAACAAACCGATAAAAATGTAAAAGCAATAACGATATTTCTTTTCCAACTCATTATACATTTAGCTAGAGTATATTTTTCCCTTTGAACATACAGACATTTTTGTAGTATTTCATCATTTTGGCACTCGTAAATGTGCTCAGTCTTCATATTTTGGAAAAGTTGATCCAAAAATCTCACCCCATTTTTGAATAGCTTGTTTATGTTCTCCATCAGCTTCAAGTTGCAATGCGGTTCTCACTTTTTTTACATCTATAGCTGCTTTTTCAAAAAGAATACCTATATCATCAGAATCTAACGTATTGATATCTCCCTGTATTCCTTTTAAATCATCCACTGACCAATAGATATTTCGTTCAATACACTCTAAAGCTAAAACAAACGAACGCTTGATGCCATCTGTACAGAAATTATTTGTCATTCCATATGTTACCAGTATTGTTTCCAGTAAATATGATGGTATTGTCGTAGCATTTTTTACTTTGTTCCATTTTTTTGTCAGACGAATTACTTCGAGTAAATTTCCAGCATTATTTTTGTTGGCTTCTGTAACACAGCTTCTATCAATTATCGGATCAGTCTTCATCCATCTTCCCTTACCATTAGGAATTAAATAATAAGAACGTCCATCTGACTCCTGAACAGTATGGAAGCAAGGAACAACATCAAAGGACCATTCCCTTGATATTAAATTTAATGTTACAGCTTGATGGTCTCTTCTTAAATCAGAGCTACGATAATCACTAAGGTTCTGTAATTTTTCTCTGAATTTATTTAGAACAGTTATGCTATTTAACTCACCTGAATTATTTACGCATGACCTTAACTCAGAACTTGGAGTAATGCTAATGTCATTATAACCATCATGCTGAAGATACGAGCTGCCACAAGCATGTAACCCTATCATCAAATCGACATCATCTAATTTGCGACATTTAGTTTTCCTGGCAAAGGAACCAAAGTGTTCGTTAAAGTCACTACATAACCGAAAGAAACCATCTTTACCATCAAAACCAGCAATATTCTCCATTAAATTATCTCTGCTTCTTCTTGCCGCTTTCGTTACGTCTGGATCAAGATTAACAAAATCTCGCAAGAAAATTTCAAAAGCTTGATTAACTGTCTTAGCCATTTTTGTTGGCCTCCTTAATATATAATGATTGTGGTATAGTCCCCCTTATGATATCCATTATATCACAGCAGAAAACCTTTTGCTTGTTTTTAGCTTTTTGTTTATCAAAAAGATCTATGCAAAAACAATCTATCGTTATTTTAGAACAGTATTTCATATTTTTACATATTATTAGCAACCAGAAAGCTAATTCTGGTTTTATAGAAAAATCTTCAAACCATATTTCCAGACAGTTCTAGTTTTTGTGACAGTAAATCTATCCAACCTCTTAACCCAAATGCCAATCTTGCTGCAAGAATTACCAAATTAGTTATTTTTTCATCTTAACAAATTGATTTCCTTACATTTATAGTGTTATTTACACCCGTCTTTATACTAATTTTAAGTATATTGTATTTTATATAATTTTTTCAATGTTTTATCTGCTTCTTTTAATACTTCTGTAATTTCTTCTGTAGGGATATTTAAATTTGATATGTCATCATGCACAACTTTATTTCTTAATATCAGTAATTTTCTCAGATTATCAAATTCTTCTTTAGATAATTTTTTTTCATTTTTCAGCATTAATAGTGCAGTCATATTTGATGTTTTTTTATCAATTGGATATTTATATTCAGATAAGCATCCTTCTATTTCTTTCCATTTATTCAAAATTATATATGGCGAAGCTTTTTTGTATTCATTTTTTGAAATAACTATCCTGCTTATTTCTCTAAACGTCAATCCAAATATTGCACCAATACATCCAACTATTATTATGATATACGCTATACTCAGCGTATTATTTAGCATAATCCTATCTTTAGCTTGAACCCAAAGCATCAATATTAATCCAATCATAATATATATCAATGATATAGATATTAATATAGTAGTCATTCTATGTAGTCTATATACTTTGTTGGTTTTTCTTAATATATCTTTGATTTCAATATCTTTTTTTATTAATTTAGATATATCTATATTATCCGGATCAATTTCAGAAGAGTTTTTTATAGTATTATCAATTAATAAATTTTTGTATTCATTTCCTAATTCATCAAGTATATTCTTTAAGTTTTTATTATATAGTACATATTTCATTTTGTCTACTCCTCTATAAAATATACATATCCTGCTGCTACTACTGTTATTACTATTGTAATTAAAAAAGCAGCAACATACATTGTATTTAACTCCCTATCAGAATTAAAGAAAAGCTTTGGATTTGAACAAAATACGCCTATAAGCAAAGTACCCATTGTATTTATAAGTTATCCAATTCTCTTCCATTTACTTTTTCTTCTTATTGTTCTTCGATTTTTAGTAGCTGTAATGACACTACTTTCTGTTATTTCTAAATCTGCGTCTCCTTCTTTATAAGCATTTTCAATTTTTGCTGCCTCTTCTATAATATTTTTTATATAATTTTCAACTGCTATTTTTAAGCGTTTCTTAGCTCCATTAGTAAAATGCTCTAACATTTCATGATATACAGAACACTTAATTTCCAATTTATCATCTCCTCGTATAATATGTTTGTAAGCCAAAGCCGCCACGCCTACAACGTAAATTTTGTTCCTTGAAAACTAAATATCATCTCCCACTAAGGACTCCCTGATGCTACAATATTCTTATCGAATCATAGCGAAGGTAACTGCTGACCATCTCCTGCGGAACACTTTTGCGTGCTACTGCTTTTTAAGCTTACAGCCTACCTCATGGGTCAAATACTGCTTACACAGATACTGCATCCCCAGGCGGAAGTTTTCCAGCAAGCATACTTCCACGGGTGAATGCTTATATACGCGAGACTGCAGTCAGCCCACGAGATCAGTGTAATCCTTCCTACTTCTAGCCGGAAAGGTGGTGATTTCTCTATGATGAAGGCGGATCTTCTTTCTACTTTGTTTGTCGAGATTGATGTTAGTTCCAGAGAAAACGTTGTCTGCTTCCTTGACTTTCAGTCTCAAAAGCCCTTAGCTTCATTCTCTGTCCCTAATAACCAGTCCGGCGCTTCTACCATGGCAGATAGAATTTTTGAATTCATGCACCAGCACAAAGACCTTTCATTTATTACTGTTGCTCTTGAATCCACCTCGTACTACGGAATCCATATAGCTAACTATCTTTCTTCCTGTACATTCCTTCTGCCATTTAACATCACTGTTTACTGCGTGAATCCTATGTTGATTCACAGCTACAATAAAACTTTTGTTGGCATGAGCAAAAACGATTACGTTGATGCTTTTGCAATTGCAGACTTGGCTCGCGTAGGCAAAATTACTTCTTCACTTTGGCGCGGCAACCAAATTTTGGCTTTACAACGCCTTACCAGACACCTGATGAGTTATTTGAAGCTAAACTGGATGAAATTTATTCTGCTTGATTAGGAAAAATGTGCAACTTGTTCTTGCAATTTACGTATATTTTTACAATTACTCGATTGTAAACAACAAGAAATCATCAACGTACTATTCTTAACTTCTCCACTCTTAAGCTTTCTGAATATATCAAAAAAACGGGAGGACAAGAATAAACTTGTGTTTAAGTTTTAAAACTTATTACTTTAAAGACAGTCAGTTTTTTGCACTTATAGTGCGTCATAAATGCCAAGTTAAATTTGCCTAAATCATGATTTAGGCAAAACTAACTTTCTACCGTATATATGATCTATATCCTCATTACAATTTACAGGTTTAAGTAAATGATCTATATCCATGCCTGCTGCTGGTGTAAAAGTCAATTCTCCAAAATATACTGCATTATCGCTTAAATATAAATCAACACGCACAAACGGGAACGGCTTAGCTAGTTTTTCAGCAACTTGAATAGCCTCATCTAACATTAAAGGTTTCACTAACTCATTAACATTCACCTTTTTAGCTGAAGCAACAAACTCCCAGTCTGGACTACAGTATACATAAGAAGCATTATGTCCGTTTTCATCCCTACCAAAACAAGCCATTATCAATTCTACTTTTCCATTAATACAATAGAATTTATAGTCTTCTGGTAGTGCCGACGGGCCAAAATCTAAAAATTTTTCAATAATAATCACTGGCTTTACATCTTTATACTGCATTTCGGAATATCCTAGGTAAGAATTAGGAGCTTTTTTTAGCCACTTTTTTAACGTTAAAAATACTTTTTCTTTATTCTCTTTATCCTTATCAAAGACAATATAGTTGAAGCCACAACCTACATTAATTTTCATTACAAATTTTTTAGGTAAACTACCCCAATCAATATCTTCCGTTCTTTCATAAACACCCAATAAATCCACTAAATTCTTTTTTAAACCTTGTTCTATCAAATATTCTCGTACTTTGTATTTATCAGCACATTTTTTTACTAATTCGTTATTTAGATACGTATGGAATTTTAACCATAATATTTTTTCGTTAAGCGTTACAGGATTACTTTCATTCCATTTGCGTTTAAATTTTACTCTATAAATTATTGCTGTATTAAGCTTTGGTGAAATTCTAGTCAGCGTTTTACGAAAAACATCTGCCATAATTAATTTAATACTTCTCATTTTAGTAACCTCCTTTTTAGCACCAAATCAACCACATCATCTCCGAATATTTTCCAACATGTCAAAATACACATTGTGTAAATTAACGCTCCACTAAGAATTTTTATCAATAAATTAATAATATTATTAGCGTCGAAAGAGAAGTTTAAATCGTTACAAACAAAATACATAACTAATCCGCAACACACATAACTGGTCGTTTTTAAAACCACTCTTTTCAAAGATATGTAATGGACTATTGACAAGTATTGCCACAAGCAAGCTCCTATTTCAGCAATAATTGTACCTATTGCAGCGCCTACTGCGCCATATAACGGAATCAGTAAAAGGTTAGCTATAAAATTAACTATAGCTCCAAAAATGACAGATGCAATATACTTAGCCTCTAATTTTCTAGGAATTAAAAATTCCTCTCTAACAGTCAATGCATAACCTTTTATAATTAAAATTGGTCCCATCAAAACAAGTAAAAAAATACACTCTTCATATCCTGCACCTAAGAAAAATGGTACGAACTCCTTTGAAATAGTCATAATACCAAAACCTATTGCAGAAGCTATTAAAATAACACTTTGAAGTGAAACCATAAACATATTATTGGCTTCCTGGATTTTGTTTTGAGCAAACAACGCTGATATTCTAGGTAAAAAAACGATATTAATACCAGAAATAATGCAAACAGGTACATTGATTATCTTATCTGCGTTATAATAATAGCCACTTTGGTACGCATCACTGAGTATACCTAACATTGTTTTATCCATAATATGATAAACAGACATCGCTAACAAAGGTATAAATAATAATATATTGGGCTTAAAATGACATATTACATCTTTACGCTTAGGAACCTGAAAATATTTTTTAGGTAAGTTTATCCACAATAGAATTTCACTAAAAAAATTGCTAAAAGAAATAATCGAAACATATATCCATAAATCTGTACTTTCATTTACAAAAAGCAAAATTAAAACTATAGTAAAAACTTTTACAAGAAAATCCCTAATAATAACTGTCTTAAACTGTTCAATACCAAAGAAATACCAACTGATATTAAGTATACAATCCATTAAATAAATGATTTGTATTGATGCTATAAGTAAATTATTGTGGCAAAAGAAAAATAAATAAGCGACATACAATATGCTAATAAAAGATGTGGTTAAAAACTGCATCCCATAAATACCACTAAAAACCTTTAATAATTCTTGTTTGTCATCTCTTACCGCTGCTATGCTTCTGGTTCCATAAGCAATTATTCCTAGCATCGCAAACAAAATAAAATACTGAATAATTGAATTAGTATATGAAAATATACCTAACTGCTCTGCCCCAAGGACTCTAGCTAAGTACGGAGCTGTTATTAATGGTACACCTAACTTTAAAACTTGATATGCTGTCTGAAAGCCAAGATTTTTCTTCAAACTAGCCAATTGTATCACCAACTTTGATTTCACTTAACATCCAAAACATAAAAGAACTTACACCAGGTCCAAACGGAGGCTGACCTTCTAACAAAGACTCTATAAAATAGAAAATAACAAAACTTGTTAGCATATAAGGCCTTGCATATGGATAATGCTTGTGTTTTAGATTTAGAACAATTCGTTTAAACCAAATAAATTCTATAAGTAAGAAACCAATTATGCCATTTTCAGCTAATATATATATATATGAGCAGTCTACATAATAATGACCAACCCCCAAAATAGGCGATTCAATAAAATTATCTAGAGCCTGAACATACAAGCCCAGTCTACCACTAGACAAAGTATTTATATCAGCTCCGGCATACTTATCTATCAAGAAAGCCTGACTTAAAAATTGTCTGGTTTCAGAGAGAAATAGCATTCCTCCTAAACTAAGACATAACATAAGCATCCACTTTACTTTATGCTTTGAATGCATAAGTATATTAAAAATAAGAACACAAGCAAGGCCCAGGATTGCTGTTCTGCATTGACTTAATCCACATAATATCAGTAAATATCCCCCCGAAGCATACCAAAGATATTTTCTCTTGACTACAGGCAAGATTACATAATATATGATAAGTATTGCTGTACACCATATCTGTGCTGCTGAGTTTTTGGAAGCAAACAAATATTGTTTACTAGCTAACCATGCCTGATATGAGGCAAAAAAGGTAATATTAATATACGCAGCGAATATCAATGCACAAACTACATACGTTTTACAAATTGAAACAAGATAATCCTTAGATAATTTCTGATTTAATAAGTTGCTTACTATCGACACCATCAATGGTATAAGCATTATATTTAAATAACTTGCAACATCATAATCTGGATTTAACCATGCCTGTAATAAGCAAAATAATGCAAAGATACCATAGCAAAATAAAAATGAAGCAGTAAAAGAAGAAACACATATTCTTCCCTTATTAACTGCTAGCGAATATCCAAGTAAAAGAAGCCAAAAGGCATACATTAATGAACGAAATATAGTTGAAAAAACTTCCATCTGAGAAAATATGGTTACAACTATAGTGAGTTGCAATAAATATTTAGCTATTATATCTTTTTTTGCTACCAACCCATTCACACTTTTCTAATCCTTTCTTACAATTGTGTATAAATAAATCTACTTTAATCTAATCCAAAACACTTATTTGAGGATATTATTTAAATATTCCTTAGCTACAGTTGTATCTGTACATGCTTTAGCAGAACGATACCCCTCACTTACAAGATTAGATATTCCATCATAATTTAAATTTCTAACTTTTTCTATAATCTGTACCAGCTCAGCGGAATTTCCTTGCTCACACAGATAACCATTGACTTCATCTTTAATAATTCCGTCAATACCACCATTTCTAGAAGCAATAGTAATACAGCTAGCTGCCATAGCCTCTAAGTATACCAATCCAAAAATTTCATTGTTGCTAATCATAACAAAGCAATTTGTATCAGAAAGAACCTTCATTACCTCATCACGAGGAATCTTACCCAAGAAGTGAACCCTATTTGAACACCTCAATTCTTTCGCTAAAGCCTCCAATTGAGCACGCATAGCACCATCACCAACGATATTTAATTCCCACTCGAAATCGTTGATAGAAGCTAATGCCTTAATAGTTGCATCAACGTTTTTATACTCAATTAATCTGCCTACATAAGCAAATTTCCATACCTTTCTATTCTTAAACTTCTCCGTATTTAATTTATAACTGGATAGGTACTCATCTGGAACACCAGAATAGCATACAAAAGGCTGCTCTTTTAAATTGAGTATTCTTTGAACCTCTTTAGCTTGGAATAATGATCTTGCGCCTATTCTATCTATATAGGGCAAATATCTTTCAACATGAAATTTTGGAGAATTAACATATCCCGTACCATGCAATACTACTGCTGTTCTGCAATTATATCTTTTCTTCAGTTCTGCAATAATTTCCATTTGCGGACTCGCCCAATGTCCAATTATTGCATCTGGAAGAAAACCCTCTTTTATTAAATTTTTTTCTATTAGCTCTGCTTGCTTTTTTAAAGTGCGTTCGCTAGGAGAAGTATGAGGAACATATTTTTTTATCGGCAAGCGATAAACTTTTACACCATTATCGTCATAATTTTTCTCAGCCACTAAATCTATATCTGGAATTGGAAAGCCTAATTTGCTAGCCAAGTTTTGTTTTATTGAATTAGGTAAATTATGTACAATATTTGGATAGCGATGACAGTTATGAATTACTATTACCTTGTGATCAAGTTTTACCCACTCTTGAGCAAATGTATTGACTATAGGTGTAGAACCATCCCTGTTCCCCATAGAAATATCCTTATAAACAGATGTTAACACTAAAATATTCATTTAGCACCTCTATTAATTAAAAACTTTGCTGGATTATCAAAATCAACAGCACAAGCTTCTAAATCTTCATCACTATAATTCCACCATTCAGAATCCAACAATCCCTTGATAATTTCATCATCGAATCTCTTACGGATAAATCTAGCAGGATTTCCTGCCCAAATTTCATAAGGAGGCACATCATGTGTTACCACGCTACCCATACCTATAACAGCACCATTGCCTATCCTTATACCGCCTTTAATCAAGCATTTAGAACCAATCCAAACATCATTACCAATTTTCGTTTTTACGTAACTTTCAAAAGTATTATCTGAAAAATTCTTCCCCAAAACATTTCTTCCACTATAGAAAACTGGTGATGTAGATATCCAAGTTATGGGATGCGATGCTCCACCAATAGTACAATCTGCCGCTATTGAGCAAAAAGCACCTATATCACAATTTATTATCTTTGATCCATAAACATAAGTGTATCTACCAATTTTACTATCAACTACCTGTGCGCCATTCCCTATTGAGGCATGCTTATCTATAATTGAATTTCTTACTGAGGCAGGCCTTCTATTTATCAACCTACATAAAACATAATAAACATTCATCATTATCTTTCTTCCATCCTTATAGTGTTTAAAAATTCCCTAACATACATATCCGTACAATAGTTTTTCGATATATTGTTCACAACATAATCTCTAGCATTACATTTAATATTATTCTTGTTTATATATTGATTTAATATTACTTTTGACAAATGCTCAGCATTTTCAGGTTCAACACATATACCTGCATCTGCCTGTTCAAGTATTCTAGCTAATTCACTATCTATGTCAAACGAAGCTATTATTGGCACATTGCATGCCATAATACTCCAAGTTTTACTAGGCATACCTGCCATGCCAGTTCCTTTTTTACATGTTATTAAAGCAATATCTCCTAAACTATATACTTCCGGAACCCTTTCGCTAGGTAGCAAATCAAAAATTAAAAGATTTGCCCTGCTTTTAGCCTTTAGTTTAAACTCTTCGAACTGGCTACCACCACCAAATACAACAAAAAGGATATCATTATATTCAGATAATAAATCTGCTGCTTCTAAAATAACATCTGAACCTTGCGCATTTCCTAGATTGCCAGCATAAAGTACAATATACTTATCATTAGGAATATTAAATTCATCATAAAGTTTATTATTCATTTTTTCAATTGGATAAATAGCATTAGTATCTACCCAGTTAGAAATAACCACAATCTTATTTTCCGGCACACCTTTTTCCATAATATTTTTCTTAAAGTCTTCAGATATTACAATTATCTTGTCAGCATTTCTATAAGTAAAATCTTCAATAATCCTACCTACATTCCATATAAGGCTACCTTTTTTTGTAATTTTAGCATTTACCATGGAATCAGGAAAAACATCCTGTAAATTGTATACGAAAGGCTTGTTTAAACGTTTCTTCAGTAATGTAGCCAAAAAACCTTGGGTTGGTGGAGTGCTTGCTGCATATATTAAGTCAATATCCTTATACTTTGAACAAATTAAGTACTGTTTGAAATTCATATAAACATAGCGAAAAGCTCTTTTTAATACGTTCTTACCTTCCTTCATAAGCTTAAAGCGTTCTATATTTACATGCCCATCATACTTCTGTTCCCTAGGCTTATAATTAACATAATCTTCTTCAGTACATCCACGAGAAGGCTGAGGGGTAACAATATATATTTCATCACCATTTTCTACTAAAGCTTTCTCTAAGTCATTATTCAAATGTGCACTAGAAAAAACTTCAGGCTCATAATATGCACTTGGTTTTAATATCTTCATATATAATTCCTGGCTTTCTATATAATAAAGTGAACTTTACTAATAGCTGCTTCACATTCATTTATAGCTTCATCTACTGAATCTGCCTAAACTACAACAAAACCAACTCTATCAGTACTACTCTTTATCTCTTTTAATTTTTCCCCAATACCATGTACAATACTTACTTGCGTAACACCTGGCACTAGTTCAGCATCATGTATACCAATAATATTTTTAACTTTTCCACTACTAGTTTTAAAGTAACGAATAGCTGCTGCTTTATTATACTTTGCAGTAATGTCTACCACTTCTCTTAAAGCTATCCTTATACAACACTCAACCATGTTGACAGCAGTAGATAAGAGAACTAAATGTGTAGTAATATTATCTCCACCTAATCTAGCACCTAACTCCACTATTTTAGGTCCATCTTTTATAACTTTAATTTCAGTATGAGAAGGTCCATTTGAGATTCCAAGAGCTTTATTAGCAGCTTTTGCAACCTCAGCTATTTCCCCCTTTATTTTTTCTGATAGCATTGAAGGTTGTGAATGTCCCATCTCAACAAAATATGGCACGCCTGTAGTAATCTTATCAGTGATTTGAATTACATGACACTCGCCATCAATCGACATGGTTTCAACACTGACCTCAGAACCTTCCATATATTCTTCAACAACTGACTCACCAGTTCTCGAAAAAGACTTACTGTACTCAAAGGCATTCTTCAAACTTTCCGCATCATTATTTTTTAGCAAATCTACACCTCTTGAACCCGAATTATCAGCAGGTTTCACAATCACCTTACTTGCTTGATTACAAAGCTCAATTGCCTGCTCTTTTGTAATCATCTCATAATTTGCATTATAATAAATGCCGTTTATCTTTCTTGTAACGGTTACTGGCTGCTTGACATCAGAAAAATAAAGTCCATAATAATTCTTATCATTTACTCCCCAACCGTATTTACGATTATTGAAATACTGATCAATCTTTGTGTAATAAATATCATCTGGAATATAACGAACATCTTCTATTCCATTTCTCGAAGAATACCACTGATGATACTTTGTATTAACCATCGTATACGGTTTCCAATATTCTTCTATTTTTTTTATATTCAGGTCTAATCTGGTCTTTGCCTTCTTTTATAAATCTATTCAATTGTCTGTGAAGTCGAGTCTTCATTGCAGTACTAGCAGCTCCAACCTCGGCAATTGAAAAGAAATTGTTAAATAAACTCTTTGCCTTATAAAATGCTTCACTATTATGTGCCATCGTTATTTCCCCCTTAGTTTGTATAAATGTTTTCTCTCTTCAACACTGTCTGAATAGTCTTAAAGAATATCTTTACATCCAATAGAAAAGAGACATTGTGTGCATACCATGCATCGTACATTCTTTTCTCACAAACTCCTAAGTTATTTCTATAATACGCCTGCGTATATCCTGTAATCCCTGGACGAATTAACAACTTATCTTTTTCGTCTTCTTCGTAAGTATCTTTAGACTCCACATCTCCCGCCCTCGGTCCAATAAGACTCATATCACCAATAAAAACATTGAAAATTTGTGGTAACTCATCAATACTTGTTTCTCTGAGAAAATGTCCAATCTTTGTAACTCTTGGATCTTTATCTGAATTAAATGTGCTACCATCATCATTTCTTAAATCTGGTGCATTTACTTTCATAGAACGAAACTTAAGCATTCCAAATTCTCTAAATCCTATACCTAATCTCTTAGATGCATAAAAAACGGGACCTCTATCTTCCAATTTAATCGCAATTGCAATTGGAATCATAAGAAGTACTACGAATGGAATGATTACCAATGATGCAATAATATCCATTATCCGCTTAATCACAAGCTGATAAAATCCTTTATATCCTTTTTTATGTTTTGTTTTTCTATACATTACATCTATTGATTCTTTCTCATTCATACCACTCACCTAAAAATCTCTTTTTCTACTTCACACAATATTTTTTTCGCCTGTAATTCTGCTGCGTTTACATCAACATTTTTTACAACAATATATCCGCATCCATCTAAGTTCGTATGATATTCGTTTACAGAATCATCGACTTTCAGATGATGATAGATTTCTACATTTTCTAATTCTGTATATCTATTAAGCACTGATAAATCACGCACTACTCCTCCCTTAAAAGCAAGTAGTTTCGTTGCTACGCTAATATGCTCATTTTTCTTCCAATCTATCGGATCTCCAACTGCCGCCTTGAGCATATTTCCCATATAATCAATACCAGTCCCATAGGGAATAATACAAGGTCCAATCATATTTCCACCCATACGCGCACCAACATCAATAATATGAATTTTTCCTTCTTTTGTTACTAACAAATCCATATTTACAGATCCATGATTAATGCCAAGTGCTTTCAATGCCTTTTTAACACACTCAACAATTCTATTTTCCAGTTCTACCGGAAGACCACAAGGAATAGCGTGTCCCAATTCAGCATAATACGGTGGTTCCGTCATCCACTTTTTCATAACGCCCAATACATGAGGCTGGCCATTGATAACGAGAGATTCAACACCATATTCTTCTCCATCAATGAAACTCTCAATTTCTGCACGACGTGTGATTGAACCTGCCATCGCAAATTCACATGCTTCCTGTAATTCTTTTTGAGAATCCACACGGCTTGCTCCTCTACTACCAGAGCCATCACATGGTTTTACCATAACAGGATAGTTTAATTTTCCTGCAATCAAAGAAATGTCAGTATCCGCATTTACCTCATAAGTTTGTTCTGTATCATCAACGTTCTTTTCAAATAAGCATTTTCGCACCAAATACTTATTTTTTATTAATTTCGCTACTGAATAATCTAATCCTGGTAATTCCATATGTTCTGCAATATATGACGCAGTAAGTACACCGTAATCGGTAGCAGCAGTCAAAACTCCATCAATTTTCTCTTTCTTTGCAAATTCCAGACATTCTTCCTCATTAACAATATTAATAACTGCATACTTGTCAGCATTTTCAAAGCCAACAGCCTCTGGATCAGCATCTACTGCCAGCGTATAATATCCCATCTCTTTTGCTTTTTTGATTACGAAATTTTGCAGGAAACCTGCTCCGATTATGAGTACTTTTTTCATTTTATGATAGCTCCTTTTCCATTACTAATTCCGTATATTTAAGCGTTCCATCTGTCCCAATTTTCCTATAACCTCTTTTTTCATAAAACTGAATTGCATGATTGCTCTTGTCATATACTTCCATTTTCACTTTATTAATTGTCTTTTTCTTTGCCATGTTTTCAATAAGATTCATACAGTAAGAGCCATATCCAGCACCTGCTGCTGCAGGTCTCACACCAAGCTTTTCAAAATGAAGTGCATTACCCATACCCTTCACCTGAAAAGTGGCTATATCTTTTTTTCCATCTGATACAACATAGATTTCATTTTTCATAATACAAAGAAGAACTATAAGTAAGGATTTCAAATATAGATTATCCCAATGATGAAGATTGTACTTCAGCCCCATATCTTTACCACACTCATTTAATATTTTTGCAACTGAACATATTTTCCCAATGTTATACCAGTGAACCCTAACGGTTATTTTCATATTTAAATATATTCCTTAACAAATTTACTGAAGTTTTCAATAATATACTCAACCTCTTCATCAGTTAAGCAGGTATGCAGCGGTAAAGTAATCTCGTTAACAAAACGCTTGTAAGCATTCGGATAATCCTTAATATCAAAGCCTAAATTCTTATAAGCAGTCATCATCGGTAGCGGTTTGTAATGCACATTAGTAGCAATGCCTGCTTCTGCCATCTTCACAATAATCTCCTGACGTTCCTCCAAGCCTGCGCCCGAAATACGGGTAATGTACAGATGGCCGGAAGATTGATGGTTGTCATTATAATGGTCAAGCACATCAATACCCAGCGGCTTGAACGCTGCATCATATCTTGCAATAATCTCTTTACGTCTTGCCAGCATACCAGGATAGCGTTTCATCTGCGCCAAACCAATACCAGCCATAATATCCGTCATGTTACATTTGAACCAGGGGCCTACAATATCATATTCCCATGCGCCCAGCTTAGTCTTTGCCAAAGCATCCTTAGATTGGCCGTGCAGGGAAAGTAATTGCAGCTTATGGTAAATATCCTCGTCATCAATACCAGGAATAGATTTCCATGTCAATGCACCGCCTTCAGCAGTAGTAAAGTTCTTTACTGCATGGAAGCTAAAGGAGCTGAAATCGGCAATAGAACCGCACATCTTGCCATGCCAGCTTGCACCAAAGGCATGCGCAGTATCTGCACAAACAGCTACTCTGCCGATAGCCTTTTGAATTTCATTATTAGGCTGGAATAAAGCCTTTTTCTTTTCCACAATTGCAAAAATCTTGTCATAATCGCAGGGAACACCGCCAAGGTCTACAGGAATAATCGCCTTAGTCTTTTCCGTAATAGCTGCTTCCATCTTGTCATAATCCATTTGCAGGCAGCCTTCCTGCACATCTACAAACACAATCTTTGCACCAACATGGTCGACAATAGAAGCAGATGCAGAATAGGTATAAGCAGGAACAATAACCTCATCACCTGCACCGATTCCCAGCACGCGCAGTGCCATTTCACCGCAAGCTGTCTGGCTGTTCAGGCAAACGCAGCGATTAACGCCAACATATTTTGCAATCTGTCTTTCCAGCTCTTTGGTTTTCGGACCGGTAGTAATCCAACCGCTTTTAATAGTATCCGCTACCTCTTGGATTTCCATGTCGCTCATATCTGGGGGAGAAAAAGAAATATTCATAGCCTTCATTTTTTATTGCCTTCTTTCAAAAATATATCTAAAATTTAATTAACAACCTTCGCATTCTGCATCTCTACTGCCTGCGCAGCCTTGCAGTTAACCTCTTCCGGCGTTTTGTACGTCGGCACAACCCTGTGCATCGCAGCACGCACTGTTTCATCATCGTTGGAGCGGATAGCCTCACGCAGAATTTCTAAGCGCTCCTGCAAATCCTCCATGCTGATTGGTTCGTCCTTCTCGATAAAGATTAAATCATTATCCGTCTTGCGCAGCGTTTCGCTCTTCACCAGCAACTCCTCATAAAGCTTTTCACCGGGGCGCAGGCCTGTCTCGACAATTTCGATATCTCTGTCCGGCTCAAGGCCGCTGAGCTTGATCATGTTCAGCGCCAAATCGTAGATACGAATCGGCTGGCCCATGTCCAGCACGAACAGCTCGCCGTTCTTGGCGATGGCGCCGCTGTGCAGCACCAGCTGGCTGCCCTCCGGAATCGTCATAAAATAGCGGATAATGCGCTTGTCCGTCAGCGTAATCGGTCCGCCATTGGCTATCTGGCGTTTAAACAGCGGAATAACACTGCCTGCGCTGCCCAGCACATTGCCAAAGCGCGTATCACTGAACACAACACTGCTGCCGGATGCACTGTGCGCCCTTGCGATAATCTCACACATACGCTTTGTCGCGCCCATAATGTTCGTAGGGTTGACCGCCTTATCTGTAGAAACCATCATAAAGCGCTGCGCACCATACTCCTCGCACAGCTTAATCACATTCAGCGTACCAAAAACATTGTTTTCCACCGCCTCAATGCAGTTCTTTTCCATCAAAGGCACATGCTTATGTGCTGCAGCGTGCACCACAATCTGCGGATGGTATTCCTCCATAATCCTGCGCATGGAACGCTCGCAGCAGATATTGGCAATTTCTGCCTTAAAATCCAGTTCATTGCCATAACGCAAGCGCAGCTCCTGCTGCAGGTCATAAACGCCGTTCTCATAAATATCCAGCGCAACAATCTGCTTAGGCTGCATCTTCGCCAGCTGACGGCACAGCTCGCTGCCGATACTGCCACCGCCACCGGTAACAAGAATAACCTTGCCCTTATAATAATCAGCAACAAACTCATTGTTTACTACAATAGGCTGGCGGAACAGCAATTCATCAATATCAAACTCACGCAGCATACGCTTGCCGCTCTTGGCAATATCAGCCACGGAAAAGTCATAAACCTTAACCTTGTAGCCTGCCTTACGATAGAAGTTGAACAGCATCTCCTTATTCGTATTCACGATATTGGTAATAGCAAAAACAATCTCCTGCACGCCCATGTCCTTAAGGTCATCCAGGGTATCTTCGCCTTCCGCGTAAATTGGCAGGCCCATAATCTCGCGTCCTACCTTTTCCTCATCCTGGTCGATAAAGCAAACCGGCACATAGGCAGCACTGTCATTGCTCAACAGCTCATCCGCCAGCACAGCGCCCAAACGCCCTGCACCCAGCACCGCCACACGGATACGCTTATTTTTATTACGGCGCTCCTTGATAACAGTTTCACCGGCAAACAGCACCAGCAGCCAGCGCAGGAATTCTCCCTTCTTGTCCTTGCGCACACCATAACGGTAGCAATAGCGGTACATCAGGCGGATGCCCACAGCACCCAGCAAGTTCAGCATAATAACAATCAGCCAGGTCTTGCTTTCAACATTGCGCAGGCCCAAAACATACTTCAGCGGGAAGTAAAACAGCAGCGCTGTCAAATCTGTCGCAAAAAGGCGCATATATACGCCTACGCCGCCATAACGGATTACCATATGGTAAACATTACCCATAATGCGGCAAAACAGCAGACAAGCAAGCGTGGCAATAACAGTCTCCACAAACTCCGTTATATCTTCTGGATGAATTCCGTAAGCGCTGACAATAAAAAACACAACCAGCAGGAAAATCGCGATGTCGTAAGCCATCAGCAGCCATCTTATATTTAATTTTTTGCTAACTTCATTAATACTCATACGAATCCATCACGAACACTTTCTTTAAAACACATCAATTAACATAACAACTTAAATCAGTCAGCTCAGCTGTTTAGCTTACTTTCCCTCCCCGTTGGAAGCTTCCTTGCTTCCGTAGTAATAGTAATAGCCATAGCCATAACCATAGCCATGGTGCTCACTGCGCACCTTGTTCAGCACAACGCCCAGGATATTGGCACCGGCATGCTGCAGCTGCTTCTTCACATCACGCGCCATGTCAACCTTCACCTCGCCGCTGTCGATAACCAACACCACGCCGTCAACCATAGCACCCAAAACCAGTGCATCCGCAACCGGCAGCACCGGCGGCAGGTCAATCAGCACATAATCATAAATCTCTCTGGCCTCCTGCAGCAGCTCCCGCATGCGCTCGCTGCCCAGCAGCTCGCTCGGGTTCGGCGGAATCACGCCGCTTGTCACCGCATACAGGTTGTCCACCTTCGTAGCCTGCACTGCAGCGCTCAGCGGTGTGCCCATGCTGATGCAGCTGGAAAGCCCCAGCTTATTGGAAAGGCCAAAATTCTTGTGCACAGTCGGGTTACGCATATCGCAATCCAAAAGCAGTACGCTCTTGCCTGCCTGCGTCAGCACCACCGCCAAATTGGCAGCAGTCATGCTCTTGCCCTCGTTAGGTATGCAGCTGGTAACAGCCAGCGTCTTCAGCTCCTTACCGGCCTGCGCAAACTGGATGCTGGTGCGGATAACACGGTATGCCTCCGTCGCCGGGTTCTTCAAATCATTATGTGCAATCAGGTTTATGCCTTCCATATTTTCCTCCACATTCTAACAGCCAGGCCAGGTTTTTTATCCTTCTCCTGCATATTCTTCTGCAAATCCTCCAAATCAGGAACACTGCCCAAAACCGGTAAATTCAGGTATTGCGCCACATCATCGGCAGTCTTGATTGTTCTGTTGAGCAGCTCGCGCACCACTACAAAGCCACTGCTTGCCAAAATGCCCAGCAGTGCTGCCAAAAGCAGTGTCATCGCCTTACGCGGCTTCACAGGGGCTTCCGGCAGCGTGCCGCTGTCCACCACCTGCACCTCGGTAGCAACGCTTGCTTCCGCAACCTTGGCCTCCTCCAGGCGTTTGGCCAGCATAACGTAAATCTCGTTAGCCACCGTCACATCACGCAGCAGGCCGACAAACTGCTGCTCCTTATCGGAAAGCTCCTTTAAGCCGTTCTTGTTTTCGCCATCAATCTGCGCCAGCTTGGCCAGGTTGCTTTGTGCCACGCTCGCCTCAGCCTCGCTGCTGAACTTGCTGGCCAGCAGCTGCTGGTGTACCGGGTTATCACTGGGAGCCTGCAAAGCGGCAACCTTGTTAATCTCGTTCTGGATTTTAGCCTTCAGGCCGGCAATCTCCTGGTTCACCTGCTGCACCTTCGGGTGGTTTTCAGTATATTTATCCATATAGCTGATGCGCTCGCCCTCCAGCTCTGCCAGCTTCGCATTATAGGATTGAATCGTTTTGTTATCCGCAATGGAAACAGCCTCGCCATGCAGCTGGCCGTTAGCCGCTGCCAGGCGCGCATTGGCAGTAGCCAGCGCCACCTTGTTTTCCGCGCTCAGCTTATCCACCATACTCATCTTCTCGCTCGCCAGCTTCACAGCATCATCGGGAGCAATAATATTATTTTTCTTCTTATAATCTGTCAGCTTATCTTCCGCAGTCTGCAGCTCATTTTTGGCAGCCACAGCACGCTCCTCCAAAAAGCCGCGGGTAGCCTTCTGCTGGTCACGTGAAAGGTCCGTCAAACGCTTCAAAAAGCCGTCCACGATCAGCTTATTAGCCTCCTGGGCCTTTTCCGGCGTATTTGCACGCACCGTCAGCTGCATGATTTCGGTATCCTTAAAGGGCGCGGTAGTAATACGTCCCTTCACATAAGCATCATAAGCAGGATACTTGCCTTCTTTATTAGGCTGCTCCGTCTTTTGGATTACAGGCACCACAACACTGCGGCTCTTCAAAATCTCTGCATAGGTGTTCATCAGCTGGGTGTTGGCCATTGCATTGCCCATCGGCATAGATTCCAAAAGGCTGGTGCCAATGCCCTTAGGCTGCTTAACACGCAGCAAAGCCTGCGATTCGTATACCGGCGTTGCTGTAGCAAGGTACACGCCTGCTGCCACCACAAAAATACCGGTAACGCGGGCGATATTGCCTGCATTGCGCTTCAAAATATTGGCTATTTCCAGCAGGTCTATAGTAATCTCTTCGTCATTATGTAAATCCTTACTCACATCTATTCTCCTCAATCATCGTTTTTAATTTCGTTGATATAATATGCACCGGTCAGGAACGGCATAATATCCTTGCTGAAGATAACCTTATGGTTGCTGGTCAGATACAGGCAGTCGCCCTCATGCAGCTCCAGGTTCGCGCTTTGGTCAGCCTTTCTCAGATAATTGTTGATGTTCAGCTGCTGCACCTCGGTAGAACCGGCACGCACCAAAAAGACATTCCTCTTGGCAGATTTTTCGGTAAAGCCCTCCGCCTTAGCCAGTGCATCCAGCACGCGGTGGCTCTTTTCCAGCTCAAACAGGCCTGGGCGTTTAACCTCGCCCAGCACATACACACGCGTAGTACCCAGTTTCACCACATTCACACTGATCTGCGGCTTCACCAGGTAATAACCGAAGCGGCTCACCAGCTCCTCACGGAACTGCGTCACTGTCTTGCCCGTAACATCCACATCGCCAATCAGCGGGAAGGACACCTTGCCGTCGGGGCGCACCACATACGGCGAATTCTGCGTATTACCCGCCAGTGTACTCAAATCCTCATGACCATATACCACAACCTGCAGCACATCGCCCGGGCACATCACATAATCCTGCACCTGCGCCTGTGCAGCGCTGCCTGTCCCTAACGCCAGCGCCAATGCCAATACTACTAATGACTTTTTCATTTTATACTCCTTTATTAAACTTTTTAAACAAAAAAATGGTAGATTTATTATTTGAATAACCTATTCCACCACTTAGATTTCTTTTCCTTTGCAATTAACTGCTGCGGTGCCTTAACTTTCAAAGGAGTACCATCAATAATCCTCTGCGGATTAATCTGCGTCAGCTGCTGCAGCACAGCCTCACCGGCCAGCTCCCTAATTACAGCAGCACCGGCGCGCATATCCGTATCGCGCCCACTGTCCCTATGCGCATCACTGCCCACAAAATCAACCATACCGTTCGCCAAAAGCAGCTTCGCTGCCTGCTCGGCCTGCGCGCCAAAGCTCCCTGCAAAGCTGCCAATATTGCATTGCAGCAGCAAGCCCTCACGGCGCCAACGCAACAGCAGGTCCGGCTTCGCCATTAATTCAGTATAACGCTCCGGATGTGCTAAAATCGGCACAACCCCCTTCAACCGCAGCTCATACCAAAAATCATCAGCATAATTCGGTATGAAATACATAGGTAACTCCACCAGGATATAACTGGTCTGCGCTGCAGCAAAATTTTCACCGTTCAGGCAAAAGCTGCCATTCTCAGCAATGATGTCCAGCAAATCCCAATCCATAAACACTTCACAGCCGGAATAAATCGCCAGCGGTAAATTGTGCTCACCCGCCAGCTGGCGCAGCCTTTCTGCACCAACTAAAAAATCCTGCCATGCAGGATTGTGTGCAGCCTGTAGCAAATGCGACGTTGCAAAAATGGAAGTCGTACCGGAAGCCACAGCCTTTTGCAGCATTTTCAGGCTCATTACCTCGTCCTTGCTGCCGTCATCTATTCTGGAAATAATATGAGAGTGAATATCAATCAAGAGAAATCTTACCTTTGTTTATACTAGAGCCTGATTTTATTTTTCGTAATACTAATGTACAAAAATAAGAAGAATCAAACTCAGTTATATTCAAGAATATTGAACTACTTTGAAGATTTATAGTCAATCAATTCAAATAAGATTTTTTACTGTATACATTACACAACGCACTATTGCGCTTGGCATTTCTTAAAGTAAACTTTATATAATATGTTTTTTATTTGATGTATTTATTTCTAATATATATATATATATTAGAAAAAATCGAAAAAATTCTAAAATGCAGGTTAGATTTTTGTAAAATAATGCTGAAAGCCATCGTCGATTCGCTGAGGCGAATGGGATGCCCTCGCTTCCCCCCTTCCGCCTCACGGCGCAATGCTGATTGCACAAGCCCTACACTAAGAGCCTCTCCTCGGGGAGAGGTGCCGAGCTTGTCGAGGCGGAGAGGGGATTCGCTAACCTTTCGCTATTCGCATTTCTACAGATTACATACCTCTTTGTATCTCAATACTTCATCAATCCAGCTTAATTCGTATGCTTACAAACTGCTGTCCCCTCTCAGTCGCCCTAGCGGGCGCCAGCTCTCCCCAAGGAGAGCCTCTAATAATGCTTGCTGCAGTAGATAACCTCTCGCACGGGCTCTACACTAAGAGCCTCTCCTTGGGGAGAGGTGCCGAGCTTGTCGAGGCGGAGAGGGGTTTCGCTAACCTTTCGCTATTCGCATTTCTATAGATTGCATACCTCTTTGTATCTCAATACTTCATCAATCCAGCTTAATTCGTATGCTTACAAACTGCTGTCCCCTCTCAGTCGCCCTAGCGGGCGCCAGCTCTCCCCAAGGAGAGCCTCTCTTGACTCTAACATCAATTCACCTTGTCTCCACAAGGAGAGCCTCTCTTCTCCCTAAAGTCAATTCATCTTGTCTACACACAGAAAACCTATCTTATACTAATCCCAATACAATCAGCAAAAGCAACAGCGACCTCCCCATCCGGAGAGGTCGCTGCAAATCATAGCAAAACTTTAAACCCCAACACCCTCAATAAGCATCCAGTCCGTTACGCGCGCCACCAACAACACGCACATTGCTAACATTAAAAGCAGCTTTAATCACAGGCAGATACTTGCCGATTAGCTCCGTGCGCACACGCTCATCACCAGCGACAACCAAAAGCGCATCCTCGCCCAGGTTAATATTCAGCAGCGGGCTAATCAGACGCTCAAACGCAGGCGCAGACATAGCCTTCTTCAAAGCTGTCAGCCCCGGCATAACCTGCGGTTTTTCCTTAGCCATGCGCACCTCAAGTGCCTCAAACGGCACCTCAAAGAGCTTATCATTGCTTGCGCCCACAAAGCTTTCATTCAAAGAACCGCTAACGCCAACAAAATCTTCTGCCATAATAAAAACCCCCTTTATATATGCACACGCGAGGCCAACGCCCCGCTCAAAATAAAAACTCCTGCTAATATGAATTTATCACAAAATAGATTACTTGTCAAAAAATACATATTAAAAATATTTTCAGCATTTCAATAACATTCGGCCACGCAAAAAAACTGACGAAGCAAAATTTGCCTCGTCAGTTTTATTTTTAGGTAATATTTAATTCAACGTCTGCTAAACGAAGTAATTATTTCACCATAGCAGCAACAATATCAAATGCAGCTGCAAGTGCTTCGTCAACCTTAGCTACGTCCTTAGCACCGGCCTGTGCCATATCCGGACGACCGCCGCCGCCACCGCCGCACAGCTTAGCAACAGCCTTAACGATGTTGCCCGCATGTACGCCTTTAGCAACTGCATCTTTAGTAGCCATGGTCAGAATGCTTACCTTCTCGCCCATAACAGCAGCCAGTACAACAACGCCGCCAACCTTATCGCGCATCTGGTCACCCAGATTACGCAGAGCATCTACGCTGTCAGCATTAACCTTCTGCACCAGAACAGGAACGCCGTTAGCATCCTTAATTTGGTCAGCAACATTGCTTACCTGTGCCTTAGCGATTTCTGCAGCCAGCTCTTCAGCCTTCTTCTGTGCAGCCTTCAGCTCGCATTGCAGAGCCTCCAGACGAGTCGGAACGTCGCAGGAGCGGCATTTCAGCTCAGCAGCCAGACCGTTCACCATTTCCTCGGTAGCGTTTACATGAGCCACAGCACCATGACCGGTAACAGCCTCAATACGACGCACGCCTGCACCGCTGGAGCCTTCGCTCACGATTTTGAACATACCGATTTGTGCGGTATTGCTTACATGGCTGCCGCCGCAGAACTCCATAGAGAAGTCCGGAACGGTAACAACGCGAACAATATTGCCGTATTTTTCGCCGAAGAGAGCGGTAGCACCCTTCTTCTTAGCTTCATCAATCGGCAGCTCTTCAATATTAACAGCTTTGCCAGCCAGCACCTGCTCGTTGACAATAGCCTCTACTTTCTTCAGCTCCTCAGCGGTAACCTGAGAGAAGTGGGAGAAGTCAAAACGCAGACGGTCCGGACCGACATAGCTGCCGGCCTGGTTAACATGGGCACCCAGAACCTGTTTCAGAGCAGCATGCAGCAGATGGGTTGCGGTATGGTTACGCGCGATATCCATCTTGCGTGCCTTGTCTACAGCAAAGGTAACAGCGTCGCCTACAGCAACAGTGCCTTCGGTTACGGAACCGATCATAATAACAGCGCCGTCAGGCAGCTTTTTGGTAACATTTACAGCAATCACGCCGGTCGGAGCGGTAATAGTACCGATATCACCCAGCTGGCCGCCGCCCTCAGCATGGAAAGCGGTAACGTCGCAGATAACAGCAACATCAGTACCGTCAGCAGCGTTTTCAATCGGCTGTGCGTCATGCGCAGGATACATCTTCACAATCTTAGCTTCGGTTGCAGCCTCGTCAACCTTCAGCTCAGCAACATTGATGCCGCTGGTGTTATAAACAACCGGACGGCCTTCTTTATCGTTGCGTGCTTCACGCGCCATTTTACGCTGAACCTCCAGCGCAGCGTCGAAGCCTTCTTTATCCATAGTCATGCCTGCTTCTTCCAGGATTTCTTCAGTAAGTTCCCAAGGGAAGCCAAAGGTATCGTTCAGCTTGAAAGCAGTTGCACCGTCGAGAACGGTTTTGTTTTCAGCCTTCAGCTTTTCAATCTCCTCGTTCAGCAGCTCGCAGCCCTGTTTCAGAGTGCGCAGGAAGCTGGTTTCTTCCATTTCCACAACCTTTTTGATGAAGTCAGCCTTCTCTACCAGGTTGGGGTAAGCGTGACCGAACATGCCGATAACAACGTCAACAGCACCGGTCAGGAACATCTCGTTGATGCCCAGCAGACGAGCGTGACGGATAGCACGGCGCAGGATACGGCGCAGTACATAGCCACGGCCTTCGTTGGACGGAAGAATACCATCGCCAATCATAAAGGTCATGCTGCGTACATGGTCAGCGATAACCTTCAGGGAAACGTCGGTAGCCTTATCCTTAGCATATTCAACATTAGCAATTTTAGCTGCATATTCAATAATCGGGAAAATCAGGTCAGTTTCAAAGTTGGACGGCTTGCCTTGAACAACACTTGCCAGACGCTCTAAGCCTGCACCGGTGTCAATGTTCTTGTTTTTCAGCGGCGGGTAGGTGCCATCCGGCATCTGGTTGAACTGGGTGAATACCAGGTTCCAGATTTCCAGGAAGCGGTCACAGTCACAGCCGGGGCCACAGGTCGGTTTGCCGCAGCCGCGTTCAGGGCCGAGGTCGATGTGGATTTCTGAGTCAGGGCCGCACGGACCGCTGCCAATCTCCCACCAGTTATCTGCCAGGCGTACAACGTGGTCTTCAGGAACACCTACAACATTGTGCCAGATATCAAAAGCTTCATCATCCTCAGTGTGGATGGTGATGTACAGCTTATCAGCAGGCAGGCCAAGCTCCTTGGTCAGGAACTCCCAGCTCCAGGGGATAACCTCTTTTTTGAAGTAATCGCCAAAGGAGAAGTTGCCCAGCATTTCAAAATAGGTATGGTGGCGCGCAGTGCGGCCAACGTTTTCAATATCACCGGTACGCACACATTTTTGGCAGGTGGTGATACGGGTAGCAGGCGGTTTCATTTTGCCGGTGAAAAACGGCTTAAAGGGTGCCATGCCAGCACCGATAATCAACAGAGTCGGGTCATCCTGAGGAATCAGGGATGCACTCGGAAGCATAAGATGGCCTCTATCTTGGAAAAATTTCAAAAACTTTTCGCGGATTTCGTTACCAGTCATGTATTTCATAGTAGTTCATTCGCTCCTTCGAAAAATAATACTGCATTACTGCGGAAATGCCGCAGTAAACAAAGATTGCATATAAAAAAATTATATAATTTTTGCCTGTGAATGTCAATAAGCGTAAATGGTCAGAAGCGTCCTGTAAGCATAAAAAACGGAGCAATTATCTGCCCGAAAGGCAATTTAACTGCTCCGTCTGCTTAAATTTAATTTTTAAGCTTAATCCTGCTCGTCCAGCTCATACAGGCGCTTATAAATGCCATCCAAAGCCATAAGCTCCTTGTGCGTACCGATTTCCGCAATTTCACCGTTATGCAGCACCACAATTCTGTCAGCGTTGATAATCGTCGACAGACGATGTGCGATAATCAGCGTAGTGCGACTTTCAGCCAGCTTATCCAGGGATTTCTGAATCTGCTTTTCAGTCTTGGTATCCAGCGCACTGGTCGCCTCGTCAAACACCATCACCGGCGGATTCTTCAAGAAGGCACGGGCAATAGCAATACGCTGCTTTTGTCCGCCGCTCAGCTTCACGCCTCGCTCGCCCACCTTGGTTTCGTAGCCTTCCGGCAGTGCGCTGATAAAGTCGTCTGCCGCCGCCAGCTTGGCAGCCTGCTTAATCTCCTGCTCGCTCGCCTTAATCTTGCCATACGCAATATTAAAGTTTACAGAATCGCTGAAGAGGAAAACATCCTGCTGCACCAGACCGACATGGTTACGCAAATAGCTCTGCTTATACTTTCTGATATCCACGCCGTCAAGCAGTACTCTGCCCTGCGTCGGTTCGTAAAAGCGCAGCAAAAGGCTTGCCAGCGTCGTTTTGCCTGCACCCGTAGCACCCACAAAGGCTACCTTTTCACCGGGAGCGATGTCCAGATCAAAATGCTTCAGTACCGGCTTATCCTCCAGATAACCGAAGGTTACATCCTCAAAGGTAATGCGTCCCTTAATCTTGCCTGTGGCAATCGCATCAGGCACATCGTCAATCTCCACCTCATGCTGCATCATCTCATTGAAGCGGTTGTAACCGGCCATACCACGCTGGTACATTTCCGTAAACATCAGCAGACGGAAAACAGGTTTCATAAAGATATTAACATAAAGGAAGAAGGCAACAAAATCGCTGAGCGCCAGTTGGTCATTGGCAACCATCACACCACCGCAAACCAAAACTACCAGATTGGTTGCGTTGGTAAAAAAGGTAATAGTTCCCGAAAAATATGAAAGTATCGCAAATGATTCGGTACGCACACGCAAAAGTTCATTACTCTTGCGCATAAAGCGCTCCAGCTCCAGCTGTTCATTAGCAAAGGCCTTTACCAGGCGGATACCGCTCAGAGCCTCCTCTGCCTGCGCGGAAACCTCACCGGATTTTTCACGGCTGCGGCGGAAGGCACGCTTCATCTTTCTGTTGACGAAAACAGAATGCACCGCCTTAATAATCAGCATAGCACCGATAATAGAGCCAAGATACGGATTCAGATACAGCATCATGAAAATAGTACCCAGCATACTGATAGTGCAGACAAGAAGGTCATTAGGTCCTTTAAATGTCAGCTCGCTGATTTCCACGATATCGCTTGTAATGCGCGACAGCAGCTGTCCTGTACGGGCATTATCAAAAAAGCGGAAGGACATTTTTTCCATATGTCCGAACAAATCGCGACGCATATCGTTCTCAATGCCGGAACTCATCACATGACCATAATAGTTGATAGAAAAAAGCAGACCGAAGTTTACAACATATAAGGCTAAAAGTATCCCAGCCCAGTAAAGCAGCTCGTCAATATTCTTTTGAGGAATCTGAACATTAAGCATCTGCCTTACGATATAAGGGAACAGCAGCTCCATTAAGGCCGAGAAGCATGAGCCTATCAGCACCAAAAGCAAAATCAGCTTATAGGGCTTATAATAATGAATTATTTTTTGCAACATTTACTTTGCTCCTCCTGCGTTATTTTTCCAGATATGTAAACGGTAAGCACCGATAATCTTGCCATCCGGAGTCAGCGCCGGCGCTTCCACGCCTGCCAGCCACTGTCCGTCCGGCGAAATACCAATAGCCTGACAAGGTCCTTCGGTTGGGAAATAGCTGTACCTTTTGCCTGTTTCCAGGTCCAGCACCAGCGCTCCGTGCGCCTTGTAATTGTGCGTGCGCACGTTGCGCCCCACCGCGCAGGCCGCCAGCCTGCCAGCGAAGGCTATCTCCTCCATCGTACCGTCTGCCATATACTGATAGCGGAAGGTACCGTCTGTATTGAATACAAAAATACTGTTATTGCTCGGGTGCTCTACCGGCGTCGGCAACTGCCAATTTTCACGGTTAAAGGTGTTAATCGTGGTAAAGAGTACGCCGTAGGGTGTTACAAAGCCGTCACGGCCGCTGGCATTTACATATGCACCATCCACCTGCTGCGGCTTAGATACAGACCTTGTCCAAATGATTTTGCCGGTTGCGTCAAACAAAATGCCGCGTCCGTCACTGGCCGCTGCTGCCAGATATTTGCCGTCCGCACTGAAGTTAGGACTGCCGCGCATAACTGTGTTATCAAAGGGCGGAATCGGCGGGACATGCGTCGAATTGAGCAGCTCGCCGGTTCTTTTATCGAGGAAATACATCGTATCCTTATACTTCATATCCTCGCGGTAATCGTAGGCAGAGGTAGAAAAAACAGCTCTGTCGTTGCTGTCGTTGACATCACACCAGTTTATCCAGCTGTCGATAACCTCATTTTTTGGGAACTGCCACAACAGCCTGCCCTCTTCGCTCACCGCCAGCATTTTGGCATTGTAGCCTCTGCTGCCGTCCTTGCGCATCAAAAAGCGGTAGGCATTCGCATAAACGTTGTTTTCCTTATCGACTGCAATATGCACCACTGAAGGATAGGAGCGCTGCGAAGCATCGGAGCCGACGAAATCAGCACTCTTATACTGCCAACGGATATCACCTGTGTGCACATCAACAGCATACAGCTTACCTTCAGCGCTCTGCTCACCTACTATCGCCAGCTTGCCGTCAGGCGTCAGACACAGCGCAATCAGCTTGCCGACGCCCAGGGAGCGCTTCCATTTCTGGCGTCCCTCGTTGTCGAAGAGGAAGAGCTCGCCGCGCTCCGTTCCGACAATCCAGCCTTCTTCCTCAGCGGCGTAGCGCACCACCGCCTTCGTAAAGCCCATACGATCATAATTTTGCGTCGGGATATCACCCAGATAGACACTCACACCAGAGCCGTCGTTATTAACATGAAACTGGTTCCATGGCGTTCTGCTGCCGGTAATCCAGTACAGTGCGCACCAGGAAAGCAGCAGCAGCACAAGTGCCAGCCAGCCTTTAAGCTTATTCATAGATACAGCACCGTCCAATCATAGATTTGGCGGAAAACGCCAAAGTAGAAGCCCTGCTCCGACAGCAGGTAAATAATTTTACTGCCAACAACTGCCACCACTACTGCAAACAGCAGCAGGCAGCTTGCCTTTTCGCGTGCGTCCCACTGTTGGCGTCGCTTTGCAGCGCCGCCTGCGAAAAAGCCGCGGCTCACAACCGAAAGCGCCAGCGTCTGCGCACGCCTCAGGCAGCGCGCCAAAAGTGGCTTGGCAATATACGGCAAGTGACGCAGAACAGCAGTGCGTCCGCTCTGGCTGTCGCTGCGCAGCTGCAGCGCTGTGATAACCTCGCCTGTTTCTGCTGCCAGTACCGGCAAAAAGCGAATTGCCGTCACCAGCATGAACGCCATCTGCGGTGGCAGTCTCCAGGCCAGCAAGGCCTGCAGCAACTGTCGCGGGTCACTCGTCCAACAGACCAAAAGTCCCAGCGCCAGCATGCTTGCACTGCGCAATCCCTGTACCGCGCCGTACAAAATACCCTCACGGTAGATGAAAAGTCCGCCCGTCAGCTGGCCGATGAAGCCTGTCTCCGGAGCAATCAGCACGAAAAGCGGTGTACGCGGTGTCTGCGCAAAAAACAGCGCCTGGCTGAACATGGAACCCCACAGGCCCAAGAGCAGCAAAATCGCCATCACCTTCCATTTGTAGATAGAAGTTTTTGCTGCCAGATGCAGTATTAAGGTAAACGTAAATAAAATAAAGAGTGTCCGCGGATTATCCACGGTAATCATCAGAATAGCAAATAGGAAGAGGAACAGCAGCTTGGTACGCCCGTTGAGCTTCTGTGCCCAACCTGCTGCATCAGTGCCTTCCCACAGCTGTCTTACGGACATAACGCTTCACCCCCTCTACCGTGATGCAGGGAGGAAGCCCCGCCTGCTCGCACACCGGCAGCAGCGCTGACGGTGTAAGACCGCCGGCCTCCACCAGCTCCTTATTGCTCAAAACCTCTTCTGTCGTGCCGTCGGCAATAATCTGCCCCGCACACAAAACAATTACACGGTCGGCCACCTGTGCCGCCAGCTCCATATCATGCGTACAGATGAAAATGCTGCCCCCCTGCTCCTTATAAGCCAAAAGCAGACGGCGGATTTCAGCCAGACTCTGTTCATCCTGTCCTGTCGTAGGCTCATCCAAAAGCAGCAGTGCCGGCTTCTTCGCCAGCATAGCGCCCAAAACAACGCGCAGGCGCTGTCCCTTGCTCAGCGCCAACGGAAAATCATCGGCATATTCCTCCAGATTCATATGCTTCAGAAGCAGCTGCAGCTCCTGCTGCGTAATCGTGTGGTTCTTCCAGCACAGCTCCTCACGCACCGTATCCGCCAGCAGCATCAGATCAGGCTCCTGCCGCAAGTAGCCGATTTTGCCAAGCTGCTTGTCGACCGACTTTCCCTCGAGCAGCATGCTTCCCTGCTGCGTCTGTGTCAGGCCGCCCAAAAGGTTCATCAGCGTGCTCTTGCCGGCGCCGTTAAAGCCCATGATTGCGGTAATCTGCCCCTGGTAAAGCGTAAACTGCAGCTTCTTCAGCGTTGGCTCCTTGCTGCCGGGATAGGTGTAATACAAGTCGCGCGCTTCGAGAAGAGGCTGCTGCTGCCCTGCAGGCTGTGTCTGCGCAGCAGTAACTGCAGGCTCGCATTCACTATGCAGCATCTGCACAATTCTGCCCTCGTCCGTCGTCAGCTCCGACAGCTGCAGTGCGCGGCACAGCTTTACTGTCTGCGGCTCACGCAAGCCCAAATCACCGCGACCTGTCATCGCCTGCCAGGCATCGGCAACAAGGCCGTCATAAACAATACGTCCGTCCTGCATTACTGCCAGACGTGAAAAATATTTGCAAAGCTCGTTTACACGATGCTCAATCATCAAAATAGCAATGCCGGCCTCGCGGTTGAGGCGCACCAAAAGCTGCATAAAGCTTTGCACGCCCTGCGGATTCATCTGGCTCACAGGCTCGTCCAAAATCAAAAGTCCCGGCCTGGTAACAAGAATCGAAGCCAACGCCAAGCGCTGCCTCTGACCGCCGCTCAGCTTGTGAATGCTGTAATTTTCAAAGCCGCCCAAGCCTACCAGCTGCAGAGTTTCACTCACCTTGCGTGCGATAACCTCAGGCTCCTCGCCCTGGTTCTCCAGTGCAAAGCCAACCTCGTCTGCCACCGTCATAGCAAAAAGCTGATCGTCAGGTGACTGGTACACAGTGCCTACCATCTGACCTGTTTTTTCCGGCGGCCATTTGCTGATATCCTCACCCTGCAGATAAATTGCTCCCTGCAGCTCGCCGCGCTCCTCGCTGCCCAACAGGCCGCTGATTGCTTTAATCAGCGTCGACTTGCCGCAGCCGCTGCGTCCTGCCAAAAGCAGCATTTCACCGTCTGCCAGCGTCAGGTTGATATTCTTTAAGGTAAACTGCTTCCTTGAGGGATAGCGATAAGATAAATTGTCTATTTTCAGCATCTCTATTCCCCCATAACCTGCTGCAGCTTACTGCCCGTCTTAGCACCCAGCCAGGCACCGATGCTGCTGTACAAGAGACCATTGACCAGCATATACAGCGCCAGATACCAGTCTGCATAATACAGACGGTAGAAGAACATCATCTGCTCCATGTTGACGAAGGTGACAAGTGCATCACCCACGCCCATCAGCAGGCAGATGAACAGCATATATCCCTTGCTAAGCTCCTGCCTGCGGTAGAAGCCGGAGAGATACAGTAGCGTTTCCAAAATCGCTACGTTTACACACATGCTCAAAAGTCCTAACGGCGTAAAATGTCCGAACATCAGACCGGCAAGCATATATTTGACAAAATACATCAGCGTCAGTACGCCCGGCGCGCGGAAGAGCACCAGCAGCGCCACTACCAGCAAATACAGCAGCATGCCGCTCAAAATACCCGTCACCAAGCCGGAGAAAGGTCCTAAGAATACATGCAGCAAATCACCGATAAGCGTTGTCGGCAACGTGATACCGCCAAAGGCCAGCGCCGCAAAGAGTGCCACAGTAATAGCACCACGCGCACCGATGCGGTAAATGCAGCCCTTCAGCTTGTAGCTAAAGGCCAGCACAGCCAGCAGGCAGATAAAGGAAAAACCTACTGCCAAAAGGCCCAGATTATGCTTTTTGGCGATTGTCAGCGGTACCTCCTGCACCTTCTCCTGCCCGTTGCCGCTTACGGTCACACGCAGGCTGTAATCACCCTCCAACACTGTAAAATAATCTACGTATAACGGAATGATAAAGGCCTGAGTTTTCTTGCCGTCCAGCGAAATCAGCGCCGTAGTTTCGTTGACGCTGCCGGTTTCACCGGCCCAGCCATGCTCGGAATCCTCATTGTTTTTGCCGGCGGTACAAAGACCTGGCATAACCTTGCCTGTTTTTTTATCAATCAGTTCCGCCTTAAATTTCAGCAAGCGCACATCGCGCTGCGGATTGCGCATATCCAGCACCAGAAAAGTCGCAGGATGGTTAAACACTGCCGACCAGTTCGTCGCACCGTCGCCCGTCATGCGGTTACGGAAGCCTTCGAGCGTAGTATCACGGATAAAAACCACGCCTTCTGCCGCGCGGTCGTCCTTGTTGCCCAAATTATCTACCGGCAGCGTCACACTCTGGATATACCAATTGAACTTGCTGCGGTCCAGCTTCTTCCCCTGCGTCGGTTCCGCAGCTACCGCTGCTGCCGCCGCCGGCTCATAGCTGAAGCTAAGCTCCTTGCGCTCATGCCAGCCGTCACCACTGACCTCAACCAACAGCTGCTTCGGGCCGCGAGCAAGGTCAGTCTGCGGCTGAATGTACAGCAGATCAAAGCTCTGTCCGAAATCTGCCGGCAGCACCCAATCTACCTCCGCCGTTTGGCGGCCGCCAGCACTTCCCAGGTGCCATTTGCCATTGGTAAGTGCCTTAAAGCCTTCCGGTAAAATGACACGCAAATGCGCCGGCTGCTCATGCGGTACATCAAAGCCAGTAATATTAATAAACAAAGGCATTGTGCTGCCGCCGTGCACTACATGTGCGGCACTCTTATCCAGATTGTAGGGATACACTGCCTCCAGCTTTACGCCTGCAAAGGCCTGCTGCGTGAGACACAGCAGCGCCAGCAGGATATATAAGATTCTCATAATTCACCTATTCGCAGCAAATCTTTTTCAGCAATGCTGCATCCTTTTCTTTGCTTGCCTCATCTACACGCGTTGTAATCTCCAGATTATTATTCAGCGGATTACGGCTTACGGCAATATCAGCCGAATATGCTCTGCTGAGCAAAGCTTCCGTAAATACGCGCTCCGGAGTATCGTCTGCCAACAGCTTTCCCTCACCCAAAAGCAGGATACGGCTGCAGTATTTGGCTGCCAGATTCAGCTCATGCACGACCATCAGCACCGTCTTGCCCATCAGCGCCAGCTCACGCGCAAAACGGAAAATCTCCTCCTGATAAACCATGTCCAGACCGGTAGTAGGCTCATCGAGGAACAGTACCGGAGTCTGCTGCGCCAAAACCTTCGCCAGCAGAATACGCTGCTTCTGACCGCCGGAAACCTCTGTCACCGGCTTTTCTGCCAGCTCACGCGTACCGGTATATTCCATGCAGTCCAGCGCCAGACGCTTGTCGTCCTCGCTTTCGCGCTCCCACCATTTCAGGTAAGGATAACGGCCCGCCATAACAATATCCTGTCCTGTATAACCAAAGCCTACCTCTACCTGCTGCTGCAGATACGCAACCTCACGCGCCAGATCTCTGTCGGTATATTCCTCCATCGGCTTATCAAAAAACAAAACCTCACCGCTCTGCTTCGGCAGCATACCGCGGATTGTTTTCAAGAGAGTACTCTTGCCGGCACCATTACAGCCGATAATACCAACAAGCTCACCCTTGCCGATAGTAAAGCTGGCGTCGCTGATAACGCAGCGGCTGCCATAGCCTATAGATAAATGATTAACCATCAATACTGCTTCTGACATACATACACCTCATGCTCATACTTCATCATAAAATTCAAATAGATTTAAGTACCATATACTTTTACCCAATCTTTTATATTATACCACATAGAGGCATCCGCTACAATAAATTGCAGACCGCACTCTGTGTAATCAAGAATCCTTTCTCAGATAAAATTCAAAACAAAAAGCATGAACCACGGCAATAGTTCATGCTTAAATAATCCTTAGCGAAAATCAACCTTCAGATGCTGTCTTTCAGGCATCCTTTGATATTTATATTTGGGATAACCAACCATCAGCGTACCCACAATCTTGTGCTTCGGCGGCACAGCAATCAGATCCAGCAGCGGCTGATAGCCTGCAATACCGCAGGATTGGATAAAGCCGGCAATCGTTGTGCCCAAACCGATGGTCGGAGCAAACAGCTCAGCATAGGCCCAGCTCTGCTCTGCATTGCTCACACCGGTAATATTCAGACGGCGTGCCAGCGCAAAAATCAGGCAAGGCGCATTACGCGCGATGATATCCTGTCCACGCTCACGGTAGGCGCGCAGCACTACCTGAAAATAACGTTTGTTTTCGGTGCCTGCCGCAACCTCAGCCTCCATCCAGTTGGCAACAGCATCAGCAATCGCACGGATTTGCTCCTTATCGCGTATAACGATATAGTACATGCCCTGCGAATTGCCGGCAGTCGGCGCATAGCGTGCCACATCCAGCATGCGGGTAATTTCCTCATCCGTCGGTGCCTGCGGCTTAAAGTTACGCACACTGCGGCGCATGCGCAAAAATTCATAAGCAACCTCAGGCGTCGGCAACGGCATCGTCACCGGACGCTGCTCTGCCAGCGGCGTATATTTATTATCCAACGCTCCTACAGGGCAGATAGCAACGCACTGGCCGCAGCTCATGCAGCCACGGTCAAAATTGCACTCCGGTCCGTTTTCACCCATCGAAAGAATGCAGGAAGGACAGCATTCTACGCAAATGCCGCAATGCAGGCATTTCTCCTGATTAACTGTTAACAAGTCCATAACGTCACCTCACAGTGCATTATCGGTATAGTGAATGTATTCCAGTCCACTAAAATCTGCCTTATAATGACCGTTGCGCATAGGCGTACCCATGAGCTTTTTATCGTCAGGCAAACCATCTACATTTACCAGACCGATAGAAGCGGTAGCACAAAGAGCACCAAGCTGTGTTGCTACACGCATAGCATAAGCCTTGTCTGCTTCACCAACAACGCCCTTATGCGGGTACATTGCCGTTGCTGCGATGATAACCGTCAGGATTTTGCCGCTTAGGGCAAAAATATGCGGTACAGTATTCATATCAGTCTGCATATAATCAATTTTAAAATTATGACTTTCCAGCCAGGGAACGAGAGCCTGCAAGCCAAGCTCGTGAATTTCCTGCTCTGTTAAAAGCTGCTGCTCCAAAATTCTCTTCTCCTATAAACTATTAGTGTGCTCAACCCTTCTGCTCTTAGAATTTCTATGATTCAGAGGTATTTTATATGTACTCACCCCTTAGAGCGTCAAGAAGATTCCGGATGCAAGGAAGGGCGACGACGGCGTATTCCCTTATACTCCCAAGAGCTCTGACAACGCAGATGGTATTTTATCGGCGCTCTTCTTATAGAGTACAAGAAGATACCAGATACAAGGAAAAGCGACGACGGCGTATTCCCTTATACTCCTAGGAGCCCTGACAACGCAGATGGTATCTTATGGGCGCTCTCATATATAAGCTATTCTTCGCCGAGCACCAACACTTCCGGTTCTAAGTGAACTCCATGCGCTGCAAAAACCTTGTCCTGCACATCGCAGATAAGCTGCAGCACATCTGCTGCCGTAGCTCCGCCGATGTTCACCACAAAGCCTGCATGCTTTTCGGAAACCTGCGCACCGCCGACAGTGTAGCCTTTAAGACCTGTTTGGTCGATAAGCGTACCGGCAAAATATCCGGGAGGACGCTTGAACATACTGCCTGCACTGGGCAGCTCCAACGGCTGCTTAGTGATACGGCGGTTACTGAAATCTGCCATTTTATCGGTAATAGCCTGCTTATCGCCTGCAGTCAGGCGCACAGTGACTGCGGTAACAATTTTACCGCTGCCCTGCAGCGCCGTGTGACGATAACCAAAATCAAGAGCTGCAGCCGGCAGCTCGCTGATTGTGCCGTCAAGCTCCATCACACGCACGCTGGTAACAACCTTGGCCATTTCACCGTCATAGGCACCGGCGTTCATATAAACAGCACCACCGATGCTGCCGGGAATGCCTACAGCAAATTCCATGCCACTCAGGCCCAGCTCTGCAGCCTTGCGGGAAGCAGCAGCCAAAGAAACACCACTGCCAAAAGTCAGCATGCAGCCATCAACAGCAATATCATTCAGCATATTGCCCAGCTTGATAACCAGGCCACGGATACCCTTGTCGCGCACCAGCAGATTAGAACCATTGCCAATCAGCGTAACCGGCACTTTCGCCTCACAGGCACGCTGCAGCAGTTGCTGCAGCTCCTGCTCGCTCTGCGGCATAGCCATCAGATCTGCAGGACCGCCGATACGGAAGGATGTATGCTTCGCCATCGGCTCCTCTGCCAGCAAAGGCTTGGCAGTACAGCCTGCGAAAATCTCCTGCAACGTCATTATTTCTCTCCCATTGCCTCTTTGACAACGTCCTGAATAGTATTAGTAACGTCCATCAGCATCATCTGGAAACGAATCAGAGCGTTCAAATATTGAACTGCATCTGCATTCAGATTCAAAATGCCCTGCAGCTTCTGCATTTTATCAACAGAAGCCTGGTCGAGAGTTTTGCCCTGATGCTTAGCAAACTCTACTTCCTGAGCAACCATCAGATACTCGTTAACCATTTTTTTAGCATCCGGATCCTTCTCCAGAACAACAGCTGCTTCCTTCAGTTTTTTGTACTCATGGCTTTCGCGCATAGCCTTAGCCAATTCGTTTGCGTTATCATATACGTTCATAATTAAACACCTCACTAATGATATATTTTTACACTAACGTAAGAAAAACAAAAATAGAAAAACTACACACCAACGCAGGTCGCACATTAGTCATACAGCACACCAACGCAAGCAAGCGTTATGCCGTGCAGCGAATAGCAATTTTAGCAAATGAGTGTCTGGAAGCACAGAAATGCCGCAACTGTTTGAGCGCTACACTTAACTCATACAGAAGAATCTGTTAGCTTAGCGCGAGTTTTGCGGTATTTCGTCTTGCTTCCACACGAAATTTGCGTCCGTCAACTCGCTTCTGCAAACCTCTCAGGAAAACTTATCTCATCAAGCGATTGACCGAAAATTTCTCTGAGCGGAACGGTATATCGCTTGCGACGCTATTACTCATCACCAGCTTACCAAACACAAGCACTACTGCACACTAACGCAAGCAAGTGATATATCGTGCAGCGAATATAAATTTTAGCAAATGAGTGTCTGGAAGCACAGAAATGCCGCAACTGTTTGAGCGCTACACTTAACTCATACAGAAGAATCTGTTAGCTTAGCGCGAGTTTTGCGGTATTTCGTCTTGCTTCCACACGAAATTTGCGTCCGTCAACTCGCTTCTGCAAACCTCTCAGGAAAACTTATCTCATCAAGCGATTGACGGAAAATTTCTCTGAGCGGAATGGTATATCGCTTGCGACGCTATTACTCATTCACTCACATACCTACATTCAAGTGAGCGAACTTAGAGCAGTCGCCATACTCAAAATGCCACCACTCCATCTCAATTCCCTTGAATCCCTGCAGCTCCATCTCCTCGCGCAGCAAACTGCGCAGATAGCGCTCGCGCGACGTACCGCCGGCATAGCCGGCGTACTGGCGCAGCGACGGCTCATCAAAGCCGCAGCCCATATCCAGCTCCTCGCCGCTTTCCAGGCTGCACAGGCCCACATCCACAGCATTACCTGTGTTATGCGTGCTGCCCTTAGTTTCCGGGTTCTCCAGCATATCCTTCTTATCGGCAGGCAAAGCCAGATTAGCCAGCTTGCTCACCGACCAGGGGCGGTAGGCATCCCACAGCACCAGGCCGTAGCCGTAAGGTGCCAGACGCTGCTGTACCTTGCCTAAGGCAGCAGCTGCCTCTTTAGAAACAAAGAGCTTGGGCGTAGTATAAAGCGGCGCACCGAAAAGGTTGTCACTGCCTGCGTAGACAGAATTAACCTTAACACCGGCAACAGTTGCAGCGTCCACCAACTGTGCCTGCTCACCTGCTGCCAAAGCAGCAGGAACGGTTGCTTTAGCAGCCTCCGCACGCAGCTTGGCCCAATCCTCGGCACTGCGCTTCTCCAGGCGGAAAGGCTTCGCCCTCTCGCCCGCAGTCGTACCTAAAAAATAACGGCTGTAGGTATTACCGCCGACGCGGCAGGAAATACCATAGCCATCAGGATCACGCTCAAAACGTACACCTGCTTCGGTATTGCTCATCGGCCCTGATTCCTGCAAAGTGTAGGAATCAAAATGCACCTTGCTGAGCGGATAAAGATTTGCCGCAGCAAAGGATTTATCCTCCAATGCAGTGCGGTACAACAGCTCCAGACGGCCGTTATTCTCACGGATAAGAATATTTTCGCCGTTGCCATAGTAAAAGCCAAGAATATACTTGATATCCTTCGGCGCATCCTTAGGCACGGAAGCCATAGCAAGCTCCGCTCCCGTCTGGGCATAGAAAAGCAGACCAGCCGCCAGGCCGGCCAGCAAATTTCGGTAATTCACTATTGAATCAGCTCCTTGCGTACATCAGCTAAAGCATTAAGCCTGCTACGTACTATCGCAACATCTGCCAAATCGATTTCGCAGGAAACAACCTCCTCCTGCATACCTGCTTCGGCAAGAATCTTGCCGCTGGGCGCAACAACCATCGAATGACCGTAAAACGGCGCACCCTTAAAGCTGCCCGCACAATTTACCGCTACCACAAAGGTGTGGTTTTCGGCAGCACGTGCCTGCGCCAGCAAGCGCCAGATATCTCCCCTTGCTTCAGGCCATTCAGCCGGGCAGAAAATGAGCTGTGCTCCTTGCAGAGCCAAATGACGGAAAAGCTCAGGGAAACGCAAATCGTAACAGATAGTCGAGCCGCAGCACAGACCATCTAATGTAAAGGCTTGAAAATTATTGCCGGGAGCAAAGAAATCCTCTTCATGGAAAAGGCCGAAAAGATGCACCTTATCATAAAGATTGACGATTTCACCGTTTTTATTGATAGCCGCAGAGGTATTGTAAATCTTGCCATCGGCATGACGCATAGGTACCGAGCCCGCAAGAATAGCGCACTGCTCATTGCGTGCAATCTCGGCAAGCTGCGCCAGTACAGGCGAAGCCGGCGTTTCGGCCTCCTGCTCCAGGTGTCCCAGGCTGTAGCCTGTTGTCCACACCTCGGGCAGCACCAGCAAATCATGCTTTTGGGCAGCCTCCGCTGCCAGCTGCAGGCCATGGGCTACATTAGCCGCTTTATTCTTTTCCAGAACTTCCAGCTGCAGCAAGGCTATTTTCATAATACGCGCTCCTTAGGCATCATATTATTGCTATGCAGGCGACCAAGGAAAAACTTCTCCAGCTTGCGGGTGCAGCGGGTAATGAAATGCTCCTTACCGCCTAAGGACTCAACAAAAACTACAGGATGACCGGCAACCTTTGCGCCTAAAACGTCAGTCAACAGCTGGTCGCCGACAAAAAGAATTTTACCGCCGCCCATAGCTTTAGTAATCTGCTTATATGCCATCGGCAAAGGCTTAGCGGCACGCATAATGGTGCCAAGACCGGTCTGACGAGTGATACCCTTAATGCGGTCACCGCCGTTATTGGAAATCAATGCAACATTGATACCCATCTGATGCAGCTGACGAATCCAGGTCATAGCACGAGGGCCTACCAGGTTCTTGTCGCGCGGCAGCAGCGTATTGTCAATATCAACAACAATTTTGGTGTAGCCATTGCGCTTCAGCCATTTTGCGGAAATGTCAAATAAACTTTTTACTCTGTAATCGGGGCAAACATACTTTAAAATCATACTACCTTATCCTTTGGAAATTTTATTTCAAATGTGGTACCAGAACCACATTTGCTGATTACCTCGGCACTGGCGCCGTGGACACGAATAATTTCTTTGGCGATGGCAAGGCCCAGGCCGGTTCCCGGAACACTGCGGCAATGCGATTTTTCAACCTTGTAAAAGCGCTCCCAGATAAAAGGAATATCCTCTTCGGGAATACCCTTGCCCTGGTCGGAAACCGTTACAAGCACGCTGCCATCATCGAGCTTATTCGCACCTATTGATACAGTACCATTTTCCGGCGAATATTTCAAGGCATTATCGCACAAAATCATAATTAACTGTACCATTTGGTCTCCATCGCCCAAAATTTTGATATTATCGTCGGCATGAACATTAATAGTAACATTATTCTTCACGCAGCGCACCGATAATTTTTCGGCGACATTACGGATGATACCGGCCAGCGGCAGCTCATCCATGTTGCTTACAGTCAGCGGGTCGCTGGACTCCAGTCTGCTGATATCCAGCAGCTCGCGTACCATGCGCTCCAGACGGACTGTTTCTTCATTTATCAGGCCACGGTAACGCTGAATCAGATCAGTATCCGTTACCATACCGTCACAGATTGCCTCATTGTAGCCACGGATAATCGTAATCGGCGTACGCAGCTCATGCGATACATTGGCCACAAAATCGCGGCGGATTTTTTCCGTCCGTTCCATCTTGGCAATGTAATCACCCAAATCCTTGCCTAAAGAATTGAGTGCATTTCCCAACTCGGCAATTTCATCATCGCCATGCACCTGCAGCCTGTGGGAATAATCTCCCGCCGCCATCGCCTGCGCATTGTCCTTCATATCCAGCACCGGCCGGATAATCATACCTGACAGACGTTTGACTAAGAACAGACTGAAAATAATGGCAATGATACCTACAATCATAATATAAATATAAACATTTCGCAAGAATTTTTCGAAACCGCTCAAGGGTTCTATCAGCAAAATAGCGCCTGTGTGTCCTTTACCGAAGGTATAAGGAACGCCGACCAGGATTACCTGCTCCTTGTAATACGGATGATAAATCTGCGATTTGAAGGACTTCCCGGCATAAACATCATTCAGTATCACTTTAATGCGATACGATAAATTACTGCTCTTCATATCCTGATCCAGTTTTTTGACGCTTTCCTGCAATACCTGTTGCGAAGGAGCACCATACTTAAGAAAATCCTTCATTGAAGCATTTTCTCCGGTCTCTTGTACATTTTCGTAATTAGAGGCCGCCAAAAGCTCGTAATTATCATCAAACAGCCAGATGCGTGCGCCAACCAGCTTATCTACAGCTAAAATATAACGATAAAGCATATCCCTGTCCTGCAAGCGGATGAAGGCTTCAACAGTTTCCCCCATCTCATTTCCCTTTTCGGCCAGCTCCTGCTCCTTAATCTGGAAAAAGTAGTCGGCAATCAGGTAGGATATGCCTGCTGTAATCCCCACAACGACGATAATTATGATAGTCATAAAACTATACATCAGGCGTGTGCTTAGGGATTTTTTCATAGGTTATTCGTCCTTTAGTTCGAATTTATAGCCTACACCCCAGATAGTTGTAATATCCCATTTGGAATCAGGCGGAATGTTCAATTTCTGTCTGATGCGTTTGATGTGCGTATCAACAGTACGGGTATCACCGTAATAGGAGTAACCCCAAATTGTTTCCAACAGCTGGTTGCGGCTGAAAGCCTTGCCCGGATTTGATGCCAGGCACCACAGCAGCTCCATTTCCTTAGTCGTAAAGGTCATTTTGTTGCCGAATGCAGTTACCTGATACTGGTCCATATCAATAATCAGACCGGGATAGGTGATGCGTGAAACCTCGCCCTTCTTCTCCTGCGTGCCTGCACGGCGCAGCACAGCCTTCACGCGGGCTACTACCTCACGCGAATTGAACGGCTTGGTGATATAGTCATCAGCGCCGATTTCCAGACCGGCAATACGGTCATCATCATCATCCTTGGCCGTAACCATGATAATGGGCAAATCCGACATTTTACGTACCTGCTTGCAAACCTCAATACCGTCGAGAACTGGCATCATAATATCCAGCAGCAGAATATCCGGTTTTTCGGACTGCACCTTCAAAATTGCGGCAGCACCGTCTTCGGCTTCAATAACCTCAAAGCCTTCCTTCTCAAAATATATGCGCAAGATTTCGCGAATCTGCGCTTCATCATCAGCAATTAATATTTTCTGTTTTGCCATAATCATCACTCCTGCCTTTAAGCTGACTCATACCATTTATTTATCAGAGCAAACGGCAGAGTCCTACAAGATGTTACTATAATTATAGCACAAATACTTGCTTTCTTAGTATGCTTTCACAAAAGATTTACATATATATACTGCTTTTATCATAAACGTAAACGCGAATGCATTATTTGTCACAGAAAATGCTTATAATTTTTGTTTTAAGACAGATATTAAAGTGGCTTAAAGGCTGCCAGCATTTTTTTGCGCTCACGCCACTCTGGCAGATAGCGTTCGACAATCGCATGAAAGCGCGGTGAATGATTGGCCTCGTGCAAATGCGCCAGTTCGTGCACCACAATATATTCCAGACACTCCTGCGGCCAGCAGGCCAGCAGCGTATTCAGATTGATGCCGCCTGTGCGAACGTTGCAGGAGCCCCAGCGCGTTTTCATACGATGCACCTTAAGCCCTGTATGACGCACGCCCATTTTCTTTTCCCATGCCTGCAGCAGCTGCTCTCCTCTGCCAGCTAACTCCTGCTTATAGAAGAATTCTACAAAGGCGCATTTAGCTTCATTATTCAGCTCACTGCGGTAATAAAAGTTAACAGCATCAGCCTGCACCTCATAGGTACCATGCTTTTTGCTGCTAAGCAAAAAGTGCGCCGGCAAACGCCTGCCCCACAGCCACACATGCTGCCCGTCAAAGGGAAGCTCGCCCATGCTGTACTTCGGCTCCTGCTTTTGCTGCAACTGTTCCTGCAGCACCAGCTGCAGCTTTTGGCGCAGCCATTGCTCCCTGCTCTCTAAGAATCGCTGCACCTCGCTTACGCTCATTCCTATGGGAGCAGTAAGAAAGATGTCGCCAGTTTCTTTTATGCGCAGCGTAATATTTTTGACCAGTTTAAACCGAAGCTTTATCTTCAGACCGTGCAGGCTCAGTACTGTCTCGCGGATTATTCTGCTGTTCACAGCTTGTCTACCAGGATATTGCGTCCCAGCATACGGTTGAATTCCCAAGCACTCTTGCCGTCATGCACGTCAAACTGGTTCATTACGGCGTTGATTTCGTCGGCGTAATGCACAACAAAGGCTTCACGTGTAGAGCAGGCTACAGGGGAACCCTTTTCGTTATCACCGTGGTGCGACAGCAGAATATGCTGCAGCTGCTCCAAACGGGAGGACGGCAAACGCAGCTTGGCCGCTGCCTCCTGCACCATCATGCAGCTCATGGTAATGTGTCCGAGCAAACGTCCCTCACTGGTATAAGGGAAGCCGATTTCCGCGGAAATCTCGCGGATTTTGCCGATGTCGTGCAGCAGAGCGCCGGCAATAACCAAATCCTTGTCCACGCCCTCAATCTGCTCGGCCAAGGCCACTGCCAGACCGGTAACATCAACAGAATGCTGCAGCAGACCGCCAAGATATGCATGATGCATGCGCATACCGGCAGGATTAGTCACAAAGCGCTCATAGGTTGCACCGCTGAAAATAGTTTCCAGCAGCATACGCAGTCCCGGAGTGCGTACTGCCTTGATATAATTGGCCAGCTTAATTTTATAAGCCTCTACATCAAAATCACCATGCGGCAGCAGATTGCTGATATCATCCTGCGGCAGCAGATTTTCCAGACGCTGGATTACAACCTGCAGCGTCATATCATTATTGAATTTGTTGATGTCAACGTTACCGCCCATCATAAAGGCTGTCGGGCCTTCCAGCTCGCGCAGCTTATCTACAAGCATTGCATCAAAGCAGATAAAAGCAATGCGTCCGCTGTTATCCTCCAGCATACCGCGGGCAAAAACACCGCCGTTAGAGGAATTGCCTACCTTCTGTACCCTTACCAAAACTGCCTGGCACACCTTGATGCCGGCTTTAAAATCTTTAATCATTCTTCTATCACCTGTTTTCTATATATGCTTCAGCAGCAGTGTTTCGCGTGCTACCTGAATTGCCACATCCCAATGTTTTTCCGTAAAGCGCAGCGATAATCTGTCGGCCAGGTCATCAAGCACCGGCAGCTCCGTCGGCTGATGGCCCGCATCAATAATGTTCAGACCGCTGAAAACAGCCTGCTGTGCCTCATGGTACTTCACATCTCCTGTTACCAGCGTATCCGCACCCTGCGCCAAGGCCAGACCGATTAAATCGGCACCTGCACCGCCACAGACGGCAACACGCTTAACCTTGCGTCCTGCATCGCCTACGGTAAGATAATCAGCCTGCAAAGCCTTTTTGACGAACACTGCAAAATCATGCAGCTTGCTCGGCTGTACCAGCTCACCAATGCGTCCGAGACCGCTTACAGTATCCAGCACATCCGCATCCTGCAGGCGCAGTCTTTTGGCAAGCACGCTGTTGACACCGTTAGCAACGCAGTCAAGATTAGTGTGCGCGCTGTAAACAGCAACACCGTTTTCTGCCAGCTGCAGCAAAAGCTCCTGCTGCCAATCGGCATCAGTCACATTGCCCAGCTTATGAAAAATTGCCGGATGATGCGTAATCAGCATATCAGCCTTTTTCGCTAAAGCCTGCGTCACAGTTTCCTGTGTCATATCCAGCGCCAAAAGCAGCCTGCGTACAGGCTTATTGCGCCTGCCCAGCATCAGACCTACGTTGTCCCAGGACTCTGCCAGCTCCGGCGGTGCCATTTCGTCCAGCAGGTTGATGATATTATTTACTGTCACTACGCTTGCCATTTTGCAGCACCTCCAGTTCTGCCTTCAACGCTTCGATTTCCTTATACTTTTCGCTCGCGCGTGCGCGCTCGCTGCGTCCCATATTCTCCAACAGCTGTCTGCAGGTAGCAAGCTGGCGTTCCAGCTGTTTACCCAGCAGCGGATGCTCCTGTGCGAGCAGCAGCGGTCCTACAGCGCACTCTGCCGCACTGTAGGCAGGTGCAGAACCGCGCTTAGCAGCGATAATCTCGTAAAAATGCGGAGCATCATCCACCAGTTCTTCGGCAGCCAGCTGCCAACCGTGGCTGCACAGCCACGCGCGCAGGGATGCGGCACCGGCCATAGGCTGCAGTACCAAAAGCTTTGCGCTCTGCGCTACCTCCATGTCATCCTCCAAAATGCTGATGATGGTAGAAGCGCCCATGCCGGCAATAGCAATGCATTCTGCTTCACCGGGGCTTAATACCTTCAGGCCGCTTCCCTGACGCACCTCCACATGCTCATGCTGCCCAAACTGCGCCACGGTAGTACGCGCCGCCTGGCAAGGACCTGCGGCGATATCACCGGCAATTGCCCGCGCAATTCTTTGCTTTTCCAACAGCCACACGGGTAAATAAGCGTGGTCCGTGCCGATGTCCGCCAGCACGCAGCCCTGCGGCACCAGGTTGGCAATAGTTTCTAATCGTCTATCAATATGCATTGCGTCCCTCCTGAATTTGCTCTAAAATCTTAGTTTATGAATCGTGACAGCCACAGCCTGTAATATTTTCCAAAGCTGTCCGGAACGTAAATACTCTAACACTTTATTATAACACAAATCAACGAATATAGAAAACAAGTCTGCAAAGTGATGCCTGCTGCCAATGCTATAACAACTGCTGAAATAAAGCAAAAACCCCCGCATTGCTGCGGAGGGCGTGATTGGCATTCAAAGCTCAGTTTTTCAGTTCGTTCTTTACCACAAACATTACCCATTGGGCGATATTTGTGGAATGGTCGGCAATGCGCTCCACATATTTGGCAATCATCAGATAATCCACATATTGCGGCACGTATTGCGGTTTTTGCTGCATTACGGTTGTCAGATGCTGACGCATTTCGGCAAAGTAATTGTCTACCTCATCATCGGTAGCAATAACCTTGTTAGCCAGCTCCAGATCATTTTCGCTGATGGCGCTGATGCTGTCGTACACCATCTGGCGCATAACCTGCAGCATATTCATAAAGTTATCTGGCAGCGGCACAGGCTCCTTTTCTATCAGCTTCAGGGTATATTGGCTAATGTCGCTGCAATGGTCCGCAATACGCTCCATATCGCCCACCAGCTTCAGGCAGCTGGCAATTTCGCGCCAGTCGGTTGCTACCGGAGTCTGTGTCAGCACCAGCTCCAGACATTGCTTTTCGATATTTACTTCGCTGTTGTCAAAATTATCATCATCGCTGATAATCTGCTGCGCTAAGGCTGCATCCTTCTGCTCCAGATTGGCAATAACCTTATCCAGGGTATCTTCCAGATTTACGCCCATCACGCGCACACTGTTGAGCAGTTGCTTCAGCTCCTCGTTGAATTTGTTACGTGTCATTTTATTATTCCTTTCTCAACAAATTTAAATTCAAAGTAAGCAGCGATACATGAGAGGCTCCCCTTGGGGGGAGCTGGCGCCCACAGGGCGACTGAGAGGGGACTGCACTTATTAGCATTTCGACAGTATACCTTGCTTTGTCCCCTAGGAGAGCCTTTCCGTGTCGCATTTACGCGCCTCTCCTTACATCAACCGAATCTGCCGGTAATATACTCTTCTGTCTTAGGATTAGACGGATTAGCAAACAGCTGCTTCGTTTTGTTGAACTCAATCAGCTCGCCCAAAAGGAAGAAGGCTGTTTTGTCAGAAATACGCGCAGCCTGCTGCATATTATGCGTAACAATTACAATGGTGTAGTCCTTCTTCAGCTCCAACGCCAAATCCTCAATCTTCATTGTAGAAATCGGGTCCAGCGCACTGGTAGGCTCGTCCATGAGGATAACCTCCGGCTGCACAGCCAGAGTACGCGCAATACACAAGCGTTGCTGCTGGCCACCGCTCAGGCCCAGCGCACTCTTATTCAGTCTGTCCTTTAGCTCGTCCCAGATAGCAGCCTGACGCAGACTGCGCTCCACAATCTCGTCCAGCTCGCTCTTTTTCGTCACGCCATGGATACGCGGACCGTAAGCAACGTTGTCATAAATGCTTTTCGGGAAGGGGTTAGGCTGTTGGAAGACCATACCAACGCGGTGACGCAGGCTGATGGGGTCAATCTCCGCAAAAATATCCTTGCCATCAAGGGCGATGCTGCCTTCAATGCGCACACCCTCCTCCAGGTCATTCATTCTGTTCAGTGTCTTTAAAAAGGTGGATTTGCCGCAGCCGGAAGGACCGATAAGCGCGGTAATCTCCTTTTCCTTGATATCAAGATTTATTTTTTTCAACGCTTGGAATTTGCCATAATACAAATCCAGGTCCTGCACTAATAATTTAGTTGCAGCATTATCATTCGTCATTTTCTGCTACCTCCGGTTTTTGTGTCTAAGTAATTGCTCAGGTAACGTGCGCCCAGGCTAAAGGACAGCACCAGCAGCATTAAGATTGCTGAAGAAAGGTTAGCCATCTGCGCCGCATTCGCAGCCAACGCCTCGGTACGCGATGCCCAAATATGCAGCGCCAGCGTTTCGCCCGGACGGAAGGGGTTCAGCGGGCAGGTCGGAGACAGCAGGTTCCAGCTGTTCCAGTTGATATCGGTGCTCATGCCTGCGGTATACAGCAGCGCTGCCGCTTCACCGAAGCCACGGCCAGCAGCCAGGATAACGCCTGTCATAATACGCGGCAGACACGCAGGCAGCAGCACCTTGTAAATTGTCTGCCACAGCGTTGCGCCCATGGCCAGACTGCCGCGCTTATAACCCTGCGGCAGTGATTTGAAGGCATCCTCCGTGACTGTCATAATCAGAGGAATGCTGAGGATAGAGACTGCCAGCGCACCGCTGAACAGATTCCACTGTGAGCCGGTCATTACGATAAATACCAAGTAACCGAACAGACCGACAACAATAGACGGCAGCGAGGACATCGTTTCGATACACATGCGCAGGAACTTGGTGAACTTGCCCTGCTTAGCATATTCCGCCATGTAGATGCCGGCAGCGACTCCCAGAGGCACGCTCACCAGCAGCGACAGGAAAACCAGATAAATAGTGTTGAAGAACAAATTACCGATGCCGCTGCCCTCAAAGGATATCAGGCTCCAGCTGAAATCCTTGAAGCCGTTAATGATAACGTACAGGGCAAAGGCCACGAGCAGCAGGATAAAGAAGCCTGCTACGCAATAAAACACACCTGTCATCAGCTTATCAATAAACTTTGCACGCGCTATACTGTCGTTCATGCCTGCTTCCCTCCTTTAGCAGTTAAAAAGTGGATGGCAAAGATGCAGGCCAGGGAGATGATAAACAGCAGCAATGCCATTGTCCACAGGGCGATGTTGTATTCACTGCCCTCCATTGCACCGCCCATATCTGCCGCAATCGCCGCCGTCAGATTGTTGGTCGGAGCAAGCAGCGAAGTCGGAAACGCACGCATCTTGCCGATAACCATTGCTACAGCCAGTGCTTCGCCGAAGGCACGCGCCAGGCCCAGGATAACAGCCGTCATCAGACCGGTAACTGCCGCAGGCACTACCACCTTGGCAATAGTCTGCCAACGCGTTGCGCCCAAGCCATAGGAAGCAGCGCGGTAGCTTTTGGGAATGCTGCGCAGTGCATCTGCCGCTAGACTGGTGATAGTAGGGAAAATCATCACCGCCAGTACAATACCTGCCGCTAATACGGAAAAGCCGAAGCGCAGGTTAAAAATGTTTTTTATCAGCGGTACCAAAATTGTCAGGCCGATCCAACCGTAAACTACGGAAGGAATGCCGACAAAAATCTCCACAGCCGGTTGGACAAAGCGCTTGCCCAGCTCCGGCGAAATCTCCGTCATAAAAATTGCGGTTGCCAAACTGAACGGTGTAGCAATCGCCAGCGCCAACGCGCAGGTAATAACCGAACCGAAGATGAAGATGGCTGCGCCAACCTTGCCGCCGCCCTCAGCGCTGTCACTTGGCGCCCAATCTGCTGAAAAAAGAAACTCGCTGATGCTGTGATTATATGTAGTGAATGTGCCTAAGCCCTTGTAGCATAAAAAAGCACCAATAGCTATGGTCAAAACAATAAGCGCCAGACCACAGCCACTGATGATATAACGCCACAGGGTATCTTGCCGATAGGCACTGGTATTTACCTGTTGCATTTAAGATAACTCCTCAAGCTATAAGATTGTTTTTAGATTAGAATTTAAGCGAAGCATAAGGCTCCTATGCTAAGCACTAAAAATGAAACTTAGTGCGTCTGCTTCAATCATCAAAAGGCTATATAAGACCTCTATTCTAATACTCTAATACACAAAGGCGAAGCAGAGTGCGTCAGATGCGAAGAGCGGCAACGGCGGCGTACTAAATGGTACTTCTCACCCTTCGGGTATTAGCACGACCAACATGTTCTCGCTTCGCTACGCTTGCGACAACATGGGTCTTTGCGTCAGGAGCCGTCGCGACGCAGATGCGCCTTATCCGAAGTCCGGCTTAACGTTTAACCTGCATCTTAGCAGTAACACCATAACCCTGCTTTTCAATTTCCTTGCCATAATCAGCAGAGAGAATGAAGTCCAGGAATGCTTTTACAGCGCCGGTAGCTTCGCCTTTAGTATACATGTGCTCATAACCCCATACAGGATATTTGCCGCTGTAGGTATTGTCCAGAGTAGGCTCTACACCGTCGATGGCAACTGTTGCAACGTCCTTGTTATTTACGAGATAGGACAGAGCAACATAACCGATAGCGCCTTTGTTATCCTTTACGCTTTGCAGCAGAGTGCCGGAATCATCAGTTTCCAGAGATTTGTTGGTTGCTTCTTTAGCACCGCCCAGAGCGAACTCCTGGAAGAGAGCGCGGGTGCCGCTGGTAGCAGGACGGGTAATCAGAACGATAGGTTCATCCGGGCCGCCAACCTGTTTCCAGTTAGTTACCTTAGCAGTGAAGATGTCAGTCAGCTGAGCCTTGGTCAGGCTTTTTACTTTAGCTGCCAGGTCTTTGTTGATAACCGGAGCCATAGTAACTACGCAAACCTTGTGGTCTACAAGTCCTTTAGCAACTTCTGGTTTCAGCTTGCTTTCTGCCGGTACGTCAGAGTTACCGATGTTAACGCTGCCGTCTGCAACCTGCTTAAGACCGGTGCCGCTGCCGCCGCCGTTAAGGGTGATGGAAACATCCGGGTTCAGAGCTTTAAATTTGCTTGCTGCATCCTTTGCCAGCGGCAGAAGTGCGGAAGAACCGCTGCCGGTTACACTGCCGGTAACCTTGCTGCCTGCTTTGTTATCAGCAGCCTTGTTATCACTGCCGCAGCCCAAAGCACCGAGTGCTACCATAGCAGCCAGACCTAAACATGCGACTTTTTTCAATTTCATAATATATTTCCTCCTTCAACCATCGTGAAAAAATTTATTTCCGATAAGTTCTGCGCCTTATCAGTAAGGTTCGTGGTTTATGATGCTAGTATAATATATCATTGTTAAGGAAGTATTATGCCGATGTTAATAGCATGTTAAATAGCAAAAATGCGCAAAAAGCACCTGCCTATCATTTGCTGATAAACAGGTGCCTGTACTTACTGTATTTTTGTTTTTGCGGTAAGACCCTTTTAGCTTACGCAGACAGCTTGGAAGCCAATTCGCGTACCTCTGCTTCTGTAAGCTTAGAGTGACGGACGGTGAACTCGATACTCATACCGTCAGCCAGTAAGCCTTGGGCAAGCTCTATTCTGTTTGCCTGCTCTTTTTCTTCAGCTTTTTTCGCTGCTTCTTTCACTGCTTCTTTCGCTAATGCTTCGGCCTTTCTTGCAGCATATTCTTCAATTACATCAGTCATTTTTTCTTCGCCCTCCTTGCTGTATTTCAAAAACTCCATGCGCTCGGCAAATTCATGATAATGCAGATTCTTTGGCTCTGTACAATATAAATCCTGCATCAGTTTACCAAGCGCTGTATTATCTCGACGCTGGCTGTTGACATAGATAATGTGCGAACCATCTTCAAAGCATTTCGCATTTTCATCGATTCTGC
>OIYH01000166.1_pt1 | contig 57682 bp, 53 predicted proteins | sample 1587911 | NCBI WGS metagenome assembly OIYH01 (sample SAMN03283252) | human gut metagenome | biome: human-associated habitat; material: feces | host: Homo sapiens | place: USA | collected 2013
TCCGAAGATGACAGATTTACAGTCTGTTCCCTTTAACCACTCGGGCACCTACCCATGTCTTAACAAGTGCGTTAAGAACAGTATTTATTATATCTGCTCTTTGTGCACTTGTCAATACCTTATTTAAAATTTATTTATTTTTATTTTCTGCGCATCCAGACAGGGATATCGATCAAGCTGTCCGCCCCCACCGTACTGCCAATCCCAGCGGTATTATTCTGAGCCGGCTGCTGCGGTGCTGCCTGCTGCGTCTGGGCAGTCTGCGGCTGTGCAGGAGCCTGTGCTTTAGTATCTGGTACGCCTACCGTCTCCTCAGGGGCGTCAAAGCCCGTAGCGATGACCGTGACACGTACAGTATCCCCCATCGAATCGTCAATGGATGCACCCCAAATGATATTGGCCTGCGAATCTGCGGCTTTTTCAATTGCTTCCGATGCTTCCGTAACCTCGAACATGCTGAGGTTCTCTTCTGCGCCCGTTACATTGAGCAGAACGCCGCGTGCACCGTCAATGCTCGTCTCGAGCAGCGGCGAAGCGATGGCTGCCTTTGCCGCCTCAACAGCGGCGTTCTCGCCCGAAGCCTCGCCAATGCCCATGAGTGCAGAACCTGCATTGCTCATGATGCTCTTGACGTCAGCGAAGTCGAGGTTGATAAGTCCCGGCAGGGCAATGAGATCCGAAATGCCCTTGACGCCCTGGCGGAGGACATCATCCGCGATACTGAACGCCTGCGTAATCGGCGTTTTTTTATCCACGACCTGCATAAGACGGTCATTCGGGATGGTGATAATCGTATCCACGTGTTTTTTGAGATTCTCGATACCGAGCTCTGCATTGCGGCGGCGCTTCATGCCCTCAAATGAGAACGGACGCGTCACAACACCGACAGTCAGCGCGCCGATTTCGCGTGCGCACTCAGCGACCACAGGAGCGGCACCTGTACCCGTGCCGCCGCCCATGCCGGCCGTCACAAAAACCATATCTGCACCGCGCAACGTATCAAGGATATCATCGCGGCTTTCCTCTGCAGCTTTTTGGCCAATCTCCGGCTGAGCACCGGCACCAAGGCCGCGCGTGAGTTTTTCACCAATCTGCATGCGCTTCGGGGCCAGCGACTTCAGCAGAGCCTGAGCATCTGTATTGACAGCGATGAATTCCACGCCCTGAAGTCCCAGATTAATCATACGGTTGACAGCATTGCTGCCGCCGCCGCCTACACCGATTACTTTAATTTTGGCCAATTGATCGAGCCCGTTATCATCCAGTTCAAACACTGCCTTAACCCCCATCGATAATATAGTGATATATAGTCCGACATCCTCAAAACATGGATGTCTATTTCTTGTATAAAATAAGATACCTCTATCAGTTTACCATCATTTTATACTGAATACCATAGGTAAAATGAAAAATTCTTCCAGCTCTGCCACAGCGAAAGGTTATGACACACTGTCAGCTTACGACTTTTCTTTATTCTTATCCTCCGCATTGGGGTCAAAGCCCTTCAGCTTGATAAACGGGGCCTCATAGCTGAAATCGACATACTCGATGGCATGACGGCTCGTCTTGAGAGATTTAACAAAGTCCGCCGTGAGCTGTGCCTTTTCATCCAGACGCTCCAGTTTGCCCAGACGAATCTGCACGGAACTATTCGTATAAGCAACCACCGCATCCGGATTGGCCATATTGACTTCGGAAATCTGATTCAGAGCCTCTACATCAATTTGGTCAAGGAAATACAGGACTTTATTGATATTTTCATCCGTGACATCATCGCCTAAATAAAGGCCTGTGACCTCCACTCCCGTAATCAGCGGAATGGGCACGCTGTGCAGGGCCCGGTATGCCGAGATGATTTTTCCGTTATGATCGAGGTCAAGATAGCCGTAATCGCAGGCGACCGTCGCAACCGGCTTGCGTTCCGTTACTTCAATCTCCAGGCGGTCAGGCAGTCTCCTCCTGACCACGGCCGATTCGATGCGCAGGTCATGCATGAGATTCTGCGCCACAGCATCTGTCTGCAGCTGAAAAAGCGGCTCTCCCATGTGGATGCGTCCAATCTCGCAGATCTGCTCCTGCGTCAGATATGTCGTACCGCTGACTTCCACACGCTTGAGCGTAAAGATTGGCGTGTAAACGACAATGGCCATGATAAGTCCGCAGGCAGCCAGGAACAGGAGTCCCTTAAAAAGCCGCCTGCCGCTGCGATGTTTTTTCTGCTCTTGTTCCTTCACGTAATTACTCCTCCTGTATGCAAAAGCGCCGGACAAGATAAAAGTCCGGCGCAGCAAGCAAAAAATGTCTGCTCAGTTCATTCTCACTTCTTGAAGCCAGCCATTTCCAGGATGCGTTCGCAAAGCTCAGGGAACTCTACGCCCATCGCACGGCCGGCATCCGGTACAAGCGAAAGCTCTGTCATGCCCGGCACCGAATTGACCTCAATGACATACGGCGTGCCGTCTTCACTAAGCATCATGTCAACGCGTGCAACACCGCGGCAGCCGCAGGCCGTAAACGTTTTGACGGCCAGGTCCTGAATCTCTTTCGTCTTCTCTGCCGAAACACGGGCTGGAATGATATGGGTCGAAGCACCCTTCGTGTACTTGCTCTCATAATCGTAACGGCCGGAGGTCGTCGTAATCTCGATGATCGGGAACGCCTCTTTCTTCTCTTCATCGCCCCAGACGGCAACCGTGAGTTCCTTGCCGCGAATGAATTCTTCGACAAGTACTTCGTCATTATAAGAGAATGCCTCTTTCAGGGCGTCTTCGAGGGCATCCTTCGTTTCAACGATATAAACGCCAATGCTCGAGCCCTGCGAAGCTGCCTTGACAACAACCGGCAGCGAAAAATCGCGCTCAATTTCTGCGGCAAGGTCACGTTTCATCTCGTAACGATAGAACGTATGCGAACGCGGCGTCGAGATGCCTTCTGCAACAAAAACGCGTTTCGAAGCAGCCTTGTCCATCGTGACAGCTGCAGCGAGAACGCCCGAACCCGTATACGGGATGCCGAGCATGTCAAGCGTGCCCTGCAGGACACCGTCTTCACCGAATTTGCCGTGAAGGGCATTGAAGACGATAGCACAGCCGCTCTTCTTGATATCTTCAGCAAAGGTCGGCGGGTTGAGTTCCATGCCTTCCGCGTTGTAGCCTTTCGACTGCAGTGCCTTGAGGATGGCCGAGCCCGTCTGACGGGAAATCTCGGCTTCTGTGGAAGGGCCACCCATGACTACGACGATCTTATCCTGATTCATTCTGAAACTCTCCTTTAATTCTTCGGGCCTCATCAGCCTCTATCTTACTTTTCCTGCAGCATAGCGGCGAGTTCTTCGCCGGTCTTATAGATGTCGCCGGCGCCCATCGTAATGACGAGGTCACCCGGCTTTACAAAATCTTTGAGGAAGGCAGCGAGCTTTGCGCGCGCCGGTTCATAAATAACCTGCTGGCCGGACTGGCGCTTGACTTCGTCCACAATCGTCTGGCCGCTGATTCCCGCAATCGGGGCTTCACCTGCTGCATAGACATCCGTGAGCAGAAGGACATCGGCCGAAACAAAAGCCCTGCCAAACTCCTCATGCAGGAGCTGCGTACGCGAATAGCGGTGCGGCTGGAACACACAGATCAGGCGCTTAGGACTCGTTTCCTTAGCAGCCTTGAGCGTAGCAGCAATCTCGGTCGGATGATGCGCATAGTCATCGACAATCCAGACACCATTGATGCGGGCTTTGGTCTGGAAACGGCGCTTGGCACCATGGAAGGCAGCGAGTCCCGCTGCCATCTTCTCAAAGCTGACACCGAGCGAAAGTCCCGTGACGATGCAGGCCATCGCATCGAGAACGTTATGACGGCCCGGGATATTGAGGTCAACATGGCCCAGTTTTTCTTCACCATGCCATACATCAAACGAGATGCCCGTACCGCTGTGCTTGACATTCTTCGCGCGGTAATCCGCTTCATGGTCAATAGCATACGTAATGTATCTGCGGTCGAGATTTTTTGCCATATGGCGCAGATTTTCATTGTCGAAGCAGATGACAGCGTATCCCGTCTCCTTATCGACATTCTGGATGAACTGCGTGAACGCCTTAATGATGTTCTCCATTGTGCCGTAATGGTCCATATGGTCATCTTCCACGTTCGTCACGACAGCGATATGCGGATGCAGCTTGAGGAAGGAACCATCGCTCTCATCCGCCTCCGATACAAGGTAATCGCTCTTGCCGAGCACGGCGTTCGTGCCGAGATCCGGCACTTCACCGCCGACAACGACAGACGGCGAAACACCCGCGTGCGTTAAAGCCACGCCGAGCATCGAAGTCGTCGTCGTCTTGCCGTGTGCACCAGCCACAGCGATGCCTTTATATTCATTGACCAGCGCTGCATTGATATCCGAACGGTGCAGCTTCGTGATGCCAAGGTCTTTGGCAGCCAGTACCTCGGGATTGTCAAAGGGGATTGCTGTCGAAACAACGATAGCATCAACGCCGCGTACATTCTCCGCTTTCTGTCCGCCCAGCGTGATTTTTGCCCCCATCTGGCGCAGCTTTTCAATGATGCCGGAATCCTCGCGGTCCGAGCCAGACACCTCATAGCCGAGCTCGACCATTATCTTTGCCAGTGGGCTCATACCGGCACCGCCGATGCCCACAAAATGAATTTTCTTGATGCCTTTCAGCTCTTTGAGCTCCTTATGCACTCCAATCACCTTTCCCTGTTGTCCTGATTCTTTCGAAATATTTATTGTATGACAGCTGCCCCGGTTCATGGCCGCTGATTCGTTCACGGCCTGCTGAATGGGCAGCTCCTGATTTATTTTTTTGCGATATCGAGAATAATGTCAGCGATATCTCCTGCTGCCTGAGGACGGCCCATGGCCCTGCTGGCTTTCGCCATGGCCTGCAGCTTATCCGGTTCACTCAGAAGTTCTGCCAGCACCGCATTAAGGGATTCTGCCGTCAAGTCCTTATCAAGAATCATGCGTGCGGCACCTGCTTCCTGCAGGGCTCTGGCATTGTGCTCCTGATGATTTTCCGCTGCATACGGATACGGAATCAGAATCGCAGGAATACCGCGTGCCGTAAGTTCTGCCAGACCCGTCGCCCCTGCGCGGAAAATGGCGAGGTCCGCCATAGCCATGGCCTGCGGCATATTATACAGATACGGTTTGACGAGGATATGCGGACATTTGGCCAGCTCTACGCCCTCTTTGGACAGACGGTCCATGACATCGGCATAACCGAGTTTGCCCGTCACATGCAGGAACTGTACGCTCGGATAGTCTGCCGCATGCTTGAGCACGCCAATCATGGCGCGGTTGATGGCACGCGCACCGCGGCTGCCGCCCGAAACGAGCACCGTCGTTTTCTTAGGGTCAAGGCCAAAGGCGGCTGCCCCTTCTTCACGCTGTGCCGAAAGCACCTCGCTGCGGATGGGGTTGCCCGTGAAGACGACTTTGTCCGCAGGGAAATGCTTCATGGCTTCTTCGGTACCTGCAGCAATTTTCGTGACGAATTTCGAAAGAATCTTGTTCGTAATGCCCGGAACGACATTCTGCTCCTGGATGAGCGTCGGAATGTGCATGAGACTTGCTGCCAAGAGAATCGGCCCGCAGACGTAGCCGCCCGTGCCAATGACAACATCCGGCTGAAACTTATGGACAATGCGCGTGGCTTTGGCCACGCCAATCATAGCACGGCCCGCGCGCAGGATATTGTCCGGCGTCAGATGGCGCTCAAAGCCCTGAATATCCACCGTCGTAAAGGGAAGACCTTCCTTGGGGATGATATCGGCTTCAAGACCGCGTTTTGTACCGACATAAAGAAATTTTGCATCGGGAACTTTCTGCTGGATGGTCCGGATGATGGTGATGGCCGGATAGATATGACCGCCCGTGCCACCGCCGGAAACAATGATATTCAAGATTTGACGCCTCCTGTCATCTCTATCATGTTCATTCTGCCTTCTTCTGTTTCGTCAATTCATGCACAAGGTGCTTGAAATCGCGGCCGCGCTCTGCCATGTTGTGGTACATGTCAAAGCTGGCGCAGGCCGGCGAGAGCAGCACGACATCTGGTGCCTTGGCAAGTGCATGGGCAATCTCCACGGCACGGGACATGGAATATCCCGCCGCATAGATATGTTCCTCGGGGAAGCCATTGTCGACAGCAGCACCATAAAAACGCTCCGCTGCGCGGCCGATGAGGATGAGTTCATCGACGCGTTCCTTGACGAGTTTCATGAAATCCGTCAGGTCCGTCATCTTGTCGTCGCCGCCCGCGAGCAGAATGATATGGCCGTCAAAAGTCTCCAGGGCCTTGATGGCTGAATCCGTATTCGTCGCTTTCGAATCATTGTAATACGGCACACCGTTGATGGTCGTCACATACTCGATGCGATGTTCTACGCCGCGGAATTCCTTGAGGACCGGCACCATCTTTTCCGGCTCGCAGCCAGCAAAGAACGCCGAGGCAATCGCCGCGAGGGCGTTCTCAACATTATGCGGGCCCTTGATGCCCAGTTCATTTGTATGGCAGACTTCCTGCTCTTTGCCGTCCCAGCGGATGACAATCATGCCGTCCCTGACGCTGCCGCGGACAAATACGCCTTCCGGCAGCTCTTCGCGGCGGCTGAAATAGCAGACTCTGGCATGGGCGCGCTCTTTCATGGAACGCGTGCGCTCATCATCATAATTGAGCACGAGGAAATCTGCCGGCGTCTGTTCGCGGAAAATGCGTTCCTTCATGGCCTGATAGACTTCCATCGAGCCATGGCGCACGATATGGTCCGGCGTCACATTGAGCACAGCAGCAACATGCGGATGGAAATGTTCCGTTGCTTCCATCTGATAACTCGAGATTTCTGCAGCAATGCAGCCGCCCCTGCCAACACGCAGAGCTTCTTCTGATAATGGCACACCGATATTGCCGCCAACGCCGACCTTATCATAATGCGTCTTTAAGAGGAGGCCCAGAAGCGTCGTCGTTGTCGTCTTGCCGTTCGTACCCGTCACAGCACAGAACGGCGACTCTGCGATATCAAAGGCCAGCTCGACTTCACTCATGACGCGGATGCCTTTTTTATAGGCAGCCTGTACTAAGGGAATGCGCACAGGCACGGCCGGCGAAACAATCACCGTGTCTACGCCGTCGAGCATGCTTTCCTGCTGCGGCCCGAAGACGAGCTTCACGCCTGCATCACGCAGTTTCGAAAAATCGTCGCCAAGCTTTTCCAATTCCTCTTCCGTTTTGGCATCACTCAGCGTGACCTCAGCTCCGAAACGACGCGCAAGCTTCGCAGCGGCAAAACCGCTGATACCAGCACCGATGACTAAGACATGTTTCTGTTTCCAATCCAACTCCATGACGAATCCCCCCGGATATGACAAGAAAATATGATAAAACAGCCGCTATTATGGCATCATCCAAAGTCCGACGAGGCTGGCCAAAAGACCGACCATCCAGAAGACGAATACGACTTTCGTCTCCTTCCAGCCGCCGAGCTCGAAATGATGGTGAATCGGACTCATGCGGAAGACGCGCTTGCCCGTCGTCTTGAACGAGATGACCTGAATGATGACCGACAGGGCCTCGCAGACAAAGACAAAGCCGATGACGGCCAGCAGGATTTCCGTATGGGTCAGGATGCCGACGGCAGCGATGGCACCGCCAAGCGCCAGAGAGCCTGTATCCCCCATGAATACCTTGGCCGGATGGGCATTAAAGCGCAGGAAAGCCACACAGGCCATCATCATGGCCACGCAGAACAGAGCGAGGTCAAAATGCCCCGTCAGATAGCACACCAGTGCATAAGCACCGGAAGCAATCGCGACCGTGCCAGAGGCAAGACCATCAAGACCGTCAGTCAGATTGACGGCATTGCTCGTGCCGACGAGTACGAACAGCACGAGGAAATAGTAGCCGGCGCCGATGTCGATATTGATGTTGGCCACAGGAATCCAGATGCTCGTGTCAATGCCGAGCACACGCGTGCCGACAATCATCGTGACAATGGCAATGATAATCTGGCCGAGCATCTTCTGTTTGGCCTTGAGGCCGAGGTTGCGCTTCTTGACGACCTTGATGTAGTCATCGAGGAAGCCGAGTACAAAATGGCCGAGCGTGATAAACAGGGCCAAAAGTATCGCCGGCGTCAATGGGGCTGCCGCTACCGTCGCGAGCACGATGGCCAAAATAATCATGATGCCGCCCATCGTCGGCGTACCGCTCTTGGCCTGATGGCTCTTCGGTCCTTCCTCACGGATGCTCTGTCCGAATTTAAGCTTATGCAGCTCTGGAATGAGTATTGGCCCTATGCTGAGCACGAGGCCGGCGGCAATAATGGCCGCAAGCAATATCTTATCCAAAATCTAACGTCTCCACTCTCTTGATTGATTTCTTTCCTAATGAATAGAATGCTGTCCGCACGTTTTGACCAAAGCAGATCAAAGCATGTCAATGATTTTTTCCATCTGCATGCCACGCGAGCCCTTGAAGAGGATGGTATCCCCCGGCTCTAAAATCTTATGCAGATAGTCTGCAGCTTCTTCATGCGAACCGGCGCGGAAAACTTCAGGCACGCCGCCCTCCTCTGCACCATCAGCAATAAACGAGCCCATGGGACCGCGCGTGACGACCGCGGCAAAGTTATGGGCCGCGAGTTCGCGCCCGACTTCCTTATGCGCTTCTTCTGAGACACTGCCGAGTTCGAGCATATCGCCCATGACCGCAATCTTGCGTCCCTTCGTGAGCTCCGAAAGCGTCTCGATGGCAGCTTTCATCGACATCGGGCTGGCATTGTAGGCATCGTTGATGACATGGTAATGCTTGACCTCTTTTACTTCAAAGCGCATTTTCGTCGCCTTGAGATTGCGCAGTCCCGAAGCTGCTTCCGCCGGCGTCAGGCCGAGAGCAAAACCGGCTGCAATGGCAGCGAGGGCATTGTAAACATTGTGGCGGCCGACCATGGCGAACGTGAATCTCTGCTGGCGACCTTTCCACTCGAGCAGGAAGCTCGTCTCGTGGCCATCGATGGTCTCGATTTCCGAAGCTTTGACGTCGGCGTCGTGCTCAATGCCAAACGTCAGCACACGAACGCCGTCTTTTGCTTTCGTGCGCATCGCTGCGACATAAGGATTATCCGCATTGAGCACGACCGTGCCGCCTTCAGGAATGGCCTCGACCATTTCCGACTTAGCCCTTGCGATATTTTCAATCGAGCCCAGAAGTTCCATATGCGTCTCGCCGACGTTCGTGACAATACCGACCGACGGTGCGGCAATCGGGGCCATGGCCTCAATCTGATGCAGGCCGCGCATGCCGATTTCGACTACAGCCGCCGTATGCTCCTTGCGCAGGCCGAGCAGGGTCATCGGCAGACCGATTTCATTATTATAGTTTGCCTGTGTCTTGAGGACAGGGCCGCGCGCGGAAAGCACCGCTGCCGTGAGGTCTTTCGTCGTGGTCTTGCCATTGGAACCCGTGATGGCAACCACGGGCACGTTAAAGCGCATGCGCCAGGCATGGGCGAGCTGCTGATAAGCTTTGAGTGTATCCGGAACAATGAGTACCGTGGCCTTGAGGCCGGCAAGCTGGGCTTTCTGGCAGCCATCGCTGACCATGACAGCGTTGGCCCCCTTCTCCACAGCCTCGCGCACGAAATCTTCGCCATTGAAGCGTTCCCCTTTAAACGCAAGGAAAAGCACGCCCGGCGTAATTTTGCGCGTATCCGTCACGACATCCGTGAATTCTTCCTGTTCAATCCGATAGAGCTGTGCGCCCGTTGCTTCGCGGACCTCATCAAGCGTAAATGCTGGCATCAGTTTTCTCCCTTCTGAACCTTCTCCAACGCTGCTCTTTATTCAGCGGCTTTGCCCAGTTTCGCAGCGACAGCTGCACGGGCTTCTTCTTTATCATCAAAGTGAATCGTCTTATCCTTAAGAATCTGATAGTTCTCATGGCCTTTGCCGAGGATGACGACGATATCATCTTTCTGAGCAAGTTCAATGGCGCGGTAAATGGCCTCACGGCGGTCGGTGATTTTCTCGTGATGCTTTTTGCCGTTCGACTCCTTCAGGCCCTCTTTGACGCCTTCTTCCACCTGCGACAGGATGAATTCCGGGTCTTCCGTACGCGGATTGTCCGACGTCGCGATGACAACATCAGCGAGCTCTGCAGCCAATTTGCCCATGATTGGACGCTTCGTACGGTCGCGGTCGCCGCCGCAGCCAAAGACGGCAATGATGCGTTTCTTGGCAATCTTGCGCGCCGTCTTGAGGACATTCTCGACACCGTCCGGTGTATGTGCATAGTCAACAATAATGGAAAAGTCCTGTCCGGCCTTGACGAGCTCAAAGCGCCCCGGCACGGCCGTGAAGTCTTCCAGTGCTTCCTTGATGTATTTGGCCTCAATGTGTTCTGCCAGAGCCGCGCCGACGGCACTCATGACATTGTAGACATTGAAAATGCCCGTGATATGGAGCTTCAATGGCATTTTGCCGAAGCTCTCATGATTGAGGACAAACTCGGCGCCATTGGCATGCACGAGGATATCTGTAGCACGCAGGTCAGCTTCTTTTTCGATGGCATACGTCAGATGCGTGCATTTGGCATGCTCGAGCATCGTCGTGCTGGCCGCATCATCGATATTGACGACAGCCGTCTTGCCCTGCTTGACACCGGCTTCCGATACATGGTCAAAGAGCTTAGCCTTGGCGAGCTTGTAATTCTCGAGTGTCTTGTGGTAGTCAAGATGGTCCTGCGTGAGATTCGTGAACACCGCCGTATCAAACTCGATGCCGGCCACGCGGTTCTGGTCAAGTGCATGCGAAGAAACTTCCATGACAACATAATCCATGCCGGCATCGCGCATCATGGCAAGCGTGTGCTGGAGCTCGACAACATCCGGCGTCGTGTTGTGGATAGGCAGCACCTCCTCCTCAATCATAATCTGAATGGTGCCGATGAGGCCGACCTTGTAGCCGGCGCGGCGCAGGATGGCACGCGTGATGTAGCTCGTCGTCGTCTTGCCGTTCGTGCCCGTAATGCCGATGACACGCATTTTGCGGGCCGGATAATCATGGAAGAACGGCACAATTGTATCGAGGGCCGGCTGCAGCTCTTTGACACGCAGGACGGCGATGCCCTCCGGTACCTCAGCATCCTCACGCGTCGTCAAGATGGCACTCGCCCCGGCCTTCACGGCCTGCGGAATAAATTTATGTCCATCGACATGAACGCCCGGAATACAGACAAAAAGCGTACCCTTCCCGACCTTGCGGGAATCATGCTCAATCCCTGTGATGACCGTATCTTTATCTCCGATGACAGCAGCATCCTTGACAAGTGCTGCGAGCTGACCGATTGTTTTCATCTTTTTTCCTCCTCACCGCTCCGCGCATCTTCTACTTGGTGGCGGACCGTAACTTATTATAAACCGTATCTCTGCGTCCTGCAAACACAAAAGAAGCTGCGCATCTTCTTTGCAGCCTCTTGGAAAAGACCTTCATGGTCTCCTATGTAATTCATTTACTCTCGTGCGCAAAATACGTCTTCTTGGGAACCTGCATGTTAAGCTGGCTCTCCGCAATCGACTTGATGCGCTCCGGATTCTTGAGTTTCGCGATGTCGACATTCAGCCGTTCATTCTCCTGCTCAATCTGCTGTGCTTCATTCTGTGTTTCCACAAGCGTATAGCCGCGGCTTGCGCTGATGCCGCTGCCGATGGTCACGAGCATGGCAAGAAACGCCGTGACGATGAAGAGAATCTGGAAATGGGAACGAAGCGACGTATTGAGCACGCGGTGAACAAACGCATCCCTGTCTGAGGAACGTTCTTCCTGCACGTCTTCATGATGTTCCGCATGATTGGCATCGTAAAAATCTTCCTGTTTTTCCTGTCTGGCCAGCATCAGCGCTCCTCCTTTCCCTCACAATTGATATTTTTCTCCTGCGCATCCGCGGTGGGCAGTTTTTCGGCAATGCGCAGCTTAGCACTCTTCGAACGCGAATTATGCGCGAGCTCTTCGCTGGTCGCCTGCTTCGGCTTGCCCAGCAGCCGGATTTCCGGCTTATGATGGCATACACAGACCGGCAGCTCCGGCGGGCAGATACAGCCGCGTGCCATTTCCTTCAGCGTGTTCTTGGCAATGCGGTCTTCCAGCGAATGGAAGGTAATGATGGCAATGCGTCCGCCCGGTTTCAAGTGATGCACGGCCGTCTTAAAGGCATTTTCCAAAATGCCGAGCTCATCATTGACCTCAATGCGGATGGCCTGAAAAATGCGCTTGGCCGGATGGCCGTTCGCCGCCTGACGCACAGCCTTCGGCACAGCCTTGCAGATGATGTCGACAAGCTCTCCCGTACGCTCAATTGGCTTTTTTTCGCGCTCCTTGACAATGAACTGCGCAATGCGCCTGCCCCAGCGTTCCTCGCCGTAATCGTGAAAAATACGGTCAAGCTCTTTTTCGCTGTACGTATTGACGACATCATAAGCCGAAAACTTTGCTTCCGGGTCCATGCGCATATCCAGCGGGGCATCGTGCATGTAGGAGAAGCCGCGTTCTGCCGTGTCAATCTGATGCGACGACACACCGAGGTCAAAGACGACACCGTCAACAAGCGGTGCATGTTCCGCTTTCAGGATTTCATCGAGATGTGAGAAATTGCTGTGCACGATATCGACGTGGCATTTGACGTCTTTGAGGCGTTCTTTCGCCGCCTCAATGGCCTCTTCATCCTGGTCGATGCCGATGATGCGCCCTTCTGGCGAAAGCATCTCGGCGATGCGATGGGAATGGCCCGCGCCGCCTAAGGTACAGTCAACATAGATCCCTTCTTTATTTGTCACGAGACCTTTGACTGTCTCCTCCAGCATGACGCTGATATGATGAAACTCCACCGTTTCTGCCCCCATCTTTTATCTTCTGCTTCATATGCCGAGTTCTGCCAGTGATGCCGCGATGGCCGTCACTTCCGGCTCGACTTCATTATTATACTGCAGCCATTGTTCTTTGCTCCAGACTTCAATGCGGTTGTCCGCTCCTGTGAGCACGACATTCTGCCGCAGGGAAATATCTGCATAACTGCGCAGGTTGGCTGGCACGAGGAAACGCCCCTGTTTGTCGCATTCGAGCGTCCGTGCGCCGGAAAAGAAAAACCGTACGATGGCCCTCGCCTCAGGCTTTGCCAAAGGCAGTGCCCGAAGTTTTGCGGCGAGCTCTTCCCATGCCTGCTGACCGTAAAGGAAAAGACATTTATCGAGTCCCTTCGTGATGACAAAAGAGACGCCGAGTTCCTGACGAAAATCCGCAGGGAGAATGACGCGTCCTTTCGCGTCAATCGCATGGGAGTATTCTCCCATAAACATCCTCCTGCACCCCTTTCTTCAGAGCCACTTTTCCCCACAATTCACCACTTTATCTATTCTTTTTTATAGCAGATATTTCCTGCTTTGGCAAGCGGAAATTCATTCTTTCATAGAAAAAAGCCCTTTCCTGCGAAAAAATCGCAGAAAAAGGGCTTCTGGAATGACATAATTTCGTTTTATGCCTCAATGTTTTGTCCAGCCAAAACTCTCAAAAAGCGGCGTGTAATGAATGCGTTCGACAAAGTCTTTATTCGTATGTTCCGTATGGAAAATCGGCACGCGTTCCAGTGCGTAGATATTGCTCTTACGGCTGACGCCGCCGTATTTGATGGTGAAGGCAGCTTTATAGCCAGCCTCGCGGACAAGCTGGGCTATGTGAAGATTATATGTTCCCGTCGGATAAGCCATATACTTCACTTCGTGACCAAGCTCTGCTTCCGCTTTTTTCTTTGACTCGACGAGCTCCGCACGCAGCTGGTCGTTCGTGAGGTCGGTCATTGACTTATGGTCGACCGTATGGGATGCCACAGTCATGCCGTTCTTTTCCATCTCGCGGCATTCATCCCAGGTCAGGTAGCCCTTGCGCGTGCCGAGGAAACTCGTAACGACAAAGACCGTTCCTTTAAAGCCGTACTTCTTGAGAATAGGATACGCGTTGTCATAGTTATCCTGATAGCCATCGTCAAATGTAATCAGCACAGGATTTTCTGGCAGCGACCCCATGCCTTCCAGCGCCGCATAAAGTTCATCCGGCGTAATGGAGTGGTAATTATGCTCCTTGAGATAACGCATCTGCCAGTCAAAATCTGCAGGGGCCACAGCCAGTGACAGGAATTCATCGCTGACCTTATGATAATTGAGTACCATAATCTGGGGGCCTGCTTCTGTATCTGACGAGGCACTGTCATTTTCGGCCATCTCTGCCTGCTGCAGATAGGCAGGCCAAAGGCATACAGCCGTCAGGAAGAGCATCATCGTCAAAAAAGCCAGTCCCAGGACATGACGGGAACGTTTCATCGTGAAAAACTCCTTAATATGATTGTAGAACTATCCTCTATCATCTTGATATCATCGTAACGACTCGATTATATCACAGAATCACGCACATGCGAAAAACTTTCTTTCGCTTTTTAGTTTCCCCGAAGTGTCTTGTCTTTTTGACCTGATGTGTGTTATAATTCCTGTGATGGTGAATATACCCCATCCACGTATATGTGACTTCCATCACAAACACGATTACACTTGTATGATTTTACCATAGGAGGATTTTTATTATGGCAATCACGAAAGATATGAGCATTCTTGAAGTCGTTCAGCAGTATCCGGATACGGTTGACGTATTCGTCAACGCTGGCATGGGCTGCCTCGGCTGCGCTGCCGCTCATTTTGAAAACATCGAGCAGGGCGCTATGGCTCACGGCATCGACGTTGACCAGCTCGTTAAGGACCTCAACACGGTTATCGGTGCTTAAGCATCTGCAAAACAACGACAAAAAACCACGCATCAATCGATGCGTGGTTTTTTTCTGCCTGAAATCAGAGATTTGCGAGCAGTTCCTTGACTTTTCCGAGATAGTCCTCGCGCGTGAAGTTATAGACTTCCCCCGTCTTGCGAACCTTGACTTCAATGACATCCTCATCGACGGCTTTCGGACCGATTGTCACGCGGACCGGATAACCGATGAGGTCGCAGTCCTTGAACTTGACGCCGGCACGTTCCCTGCGGTCGTCGAGCAGGACATCGAGACCTGCCTTGCGGCATTCTTCATAAATGCCCTCAGCATAGGCAAGCTGTTCTTCCTTCTTCGCATTGACCGCGACAATGACGACTTCGAACGGCGCGATAGCACGCGGCCAGACAATCCCCTGTTCATCATTGTTCTGCTCAATGGCAGCAGCCATCGTGCGGCCGACGCCGATGCCGTAGCAACCCATGACAAGCGGTTTTTCCTTGCCGTTCTCGTCGAGGAACGTCGCGCCCATGGCCTTGCTGTACTTCGTGCCGAGCGTGAAGACCTGACCGGCCTCAATACCGCGCGTCATCTTCATCGGAGCACCGCAGTGCGGGCACGGGTCGCCCTCTTTGACCATGCGCAGGTCCGTGACAATGATATTTTCCTTGTCGAAATCGCGCTGCGGGTTGACATTCTTGTAGTGAACGTCGGCTTCATTGGCACCCGTAACGGCGTTGTGCATATTCATGACGGAAGCATCGACGAGCACATGCGTGCCCTTTTTGATGCCGATGGGGCCCATGAAGCCCGGGCAGCCGCCGGCAGCGCGGATGGTCTCTTCGTCAGCCATGCGCAGGTCAAGAGCGCCTTCAATCTGGTTGATGACTTTGACTTCATTGACATCATGGTCGCCGCGGATGAAAGCGAGTACAAGCTCATCCTTATCCGTCTGATAAGCCACGGCCTTGATAGTCTTGTCGGCTGGGACTTTGAGGAATTCGCAGAGAGATTCAATTGTATTCGTGCCCGGCGTAGCCATTTTTTCCAGCGGCAGCTCTTCTTCCGGAACTTCCGCAATCGGCTTGAGCTCTGCCTTCTCGTCGCTGGCTGCATAGTCGCATTTCGTGCAGACGGCAATGTTCGACTCGCCGGCATCGGCGAGGACCGTGAACTCATGCGAATGGCCGCCGCCAATGGCGCCGTTATCCGCTTCGACTGGGCGAAACTCGAGGCCCATGCGCGTGAAAATATTCGTATAGGCATCGTACATCTTCTTGTAGGACTCGTTCATGCCCTCGACATCCTTATCAAAGGAATAGAGGTCCTTCATGATGAACTCGCGGCTGCGCATCAGGCCGAAACGCGGGCGGCGCTCATCGCGGAACTTGTCCTGAATCTGATAGAGCATCAGCGGCAGCTGCTTGTAGGAACGAACCTCATCGCGGACAAGCGCCGTAATCATCTCTTCATGCGTCGGTCCAAGGCAGAACTCACGGCCATGACGGTCCTTCAGGCGCATCATCTCGTCGCCGTAAGCACTCCAGCGGCCGCTTTCCTGCCAGAATTCTGCCGGCTGCAGAATCGGCATCATAATTTCCTGACCGCCGGCAGCGTCCATTTCCTCGCGGATAATCTGCTCAATCTTGCGGATGGTGCGCCAGGCAAGCGGCAGGAACGTGTACATGCCGCCCGCCGTCTTGCGGATCATGCCGGCTCTATACATGAGCTGATGGCTGGCAATCTCAGCCTCGGCCGGAGTATTTCTAAGGGTTGGTGCATAAAGGTTACTTGCTCTCATGAGATTTACGTTCCTCCAATATCTGATCGATTTCCTTGAATAATTCCTCGACAAGGTCTTCTTCCCTGACTTTGCGGACAATCTCGCCCTTGCGGAAAATCAGGCCTTCGCCGTTGCCGCCCGCGATGCCGACATCGGCGCCGCGCGCTTCACCGGGGCCATTGACGACACAGCCCATAACGGCGACTTCTATCGGCTCGGAAAGGCCGGCAAGTTTCTTCTCGACTTTTTCGGCAATGGCCGGCAGGTCGATGCTCGTGCGGCCGCAGGTCGGGCAGGCCACGAGCGTCGGACCGTATTCCTTAAGGCCGAGGGACTTGAGGATTTCGTTGGCCACGCGGACCTCAACGACGGGGTCGCCTGTCAGCGAGATGCGGAAAGTATCGCCAATGCCCTCGGCGAGCAGTGCCCCGATGCCGACGGCCGACTTGATGATGCCGGTATTGACCGTACCTGCCTCGGTGATGCCGAGATGCAGCGGATAGTCAACGGTCTGGCTCATCAGGCGGTAGGCCGCAATCGTCAAAGGTACATCATGTGCCTTGAGCGAGATTTTCATATCGTGGAAATCCAGGGCTTCAAGAATGTGGACATGCTCCATGGCCGACTCAACAAGAGCCTCCGGCGTGACCCCGCCGTATTTCTTGAGGATTTTCTTGTCGAGAGACCCCGCATTGACGCCGATGCGGATGGGGATATTTGCTTCCTTCGCCGCACGGACGACGGCCTTGACTTTTTCTTCGCCGCCGATATTGCCCGGATTGAGACGCAGGCCATCGATGCCCTGGTGGATGGCCTCAAGTGCCAGTTTGTAGTCGAAATGGATATCTGCCACAAGCGGCACGCTGACCTGCCGAATGATATTGCCGAGATTCTTGGCTGCGGCCATGTCAGGTACAGCCAGACGCACGATATCACAGCCCGCAGCCTGCAGGGCGCGAATCTGCGCGACCGTGGCCTCGGTATCCGTCGTCTTCGTATTCGTCATCGACTGTACGGAAATCGGCGCACCGCCGCCAATGGCGACTTTGCCGATGTGAATCTGGCGCGTCGGACGGCGTCGTTTTAAATCGTACAAATGGGACACTTCCCTTCTATATTATGACTAAGATGCTCCCGTCAGCCGCCGAACAGCACGCGGACGATATCGTTCTTTGTCGCGAGAATCATCAACAGAAGCAGCAGGATGATGCCGACATTCTGCGTGTAGCGCAGGGCTGCAGGGCTCAGCGGCTTGCCGCGGACAGCCTCGACGCAGAGCGTCAGAAAGTGGCCGCCGTCCAGCGCCGGAATCGGGAACAAGTTGACGATGCCGAGGTTGAGGCTCAGGAACGCCGCAAAGTTCAAGAGCGGCACAAAGCCCATCTGCGCGACTTCGCCGGCCATCTGCGCGACACCGATTGGTCCGGCAAGTTCAGCACCCGAGAGTTCCAGAATAATCTTATACAGGGCATCCACCATCATGTAGAGAATGGCCCCTGTCTTCTGTACCGCGAGTGACGCAGATTCCACGAGCCCCGGATACCGCGTATTGACCGTGCCCATAACGCCGACCATCGCGCGCTGTGTGCTACTGTCGTAAGTCGGTGTAACTTCGGCATCAAACGTCGTGTCGCCGCGCTGAATCGTCAAATCGACAGGCTCTGTGCTGTCCTTGACGCCATTGACAAAGTCCGACCATGTCGAGATAGACTGTCCGTCGATGGCAAGCACACGGTCGCCGTTCTGCAGGCCCGCTTCTGCCGCCGGTTTGCCTGCCAGCACCGTGCCGAGCACAGGTTCAGGGCTCGGCGTGCTGACGCCGGCAAAAAAGAAGATGCCGAAAAACAGGAAAAGCGGCAGGATAAAATTCATGATGGACCCTGCCAAAATGACAATCATGCGCGAGCCCACGGGCTTTTCGCAGTAGCCGCGGCTGCCCGCATCGTTATTCTCAGGGTCCATGCCCGCAATATCATTAAAGCCGCCGAGCGGAATAGCGCGAATGGAATAAACCGTCTCGCCGCGCTGGAAGCTCACGAGTTTCGGCCCAAAGCCAATGGCAAACTCATCTACGCGCATCCCCGTCATTTTCGCCGTGACAAAGTGGCCAAGTTCATGCACGAGCACGAGCAGACCAAAGACAAAAATCGCGGCTGCAATTGTCAAAACCATTGATTCACCATCCTCATTCCTTCTGCTGCAGGTCCTTCAGTAGCGATTCGGCATAAGCACGGGCCCAGCGGTCTTCCTCGAAGAGTTCTTCCAGCGTCGGCGAAAGAACGCATTCGCGTTTCATCATGGCCGACTCAATGATATCGTAGATATCGAGGAAATGAATCTGCCCCTTGAGGAAGGCACCGACGGCCACTTCATTGGCCGCATTGAAAATACACGGCATCGAACCGCCCATCTTTCCAGCCTCATAGGCAAAACGCAGGCCCTTGAAGGTCTCCGTATCCGGCTTTTCAAACGTCAGGTCCTTGAGTTTCCAGAAGTCAAGTCGCTCAAAATTCGAAGGCCGGCGCGTTGGATACGTCAGTGCGTACTGGATGGGCAGCTTCATATCTGGGCAGCCAAGCTGCGCGATGACAGAACCATCGACAAACTCAACCATTGAATGGATGATGCTCTGCGGATGCACGACGACCTGAATCTGGTCATAGCTGACGCCATAGAGCCATTTGGCCTCGATGACTTCGAGCCCCTTATTGACGAGCGAGGCAGAGTCAACCGTGATTTTCTGTCCCATGTTCCACGTCGGATGGGCAAGGACCTGCGCCTTCGTCGCGCCAATGAGTTCTTCGCGCTTTTTGCCGCGGAACGGGCCGCCCGAACAGGTCAGCAGGAGTTTTTCAATCGTTTCACGCTTCTCCCCCTGCAGGCACTGGAAAAAGGCGCAGTGCTCACTGTCGACCGGCAGGATGGATACGCCCTGCTCTTTCGCGCGGCGCATGACAATCTCGCCAGCCACGACGAGCGTTTCTTTGTTGGCCAGAGCAATATTTTTCTTCGCGTCCAGTGCTTTCATCGTCGGTTCAAGGCCGGCAAAGCCCATCATCGAAGTCACGACCGTATCGACATCCGGATAAGCCGCGGCATCGATGAAGGCTTGACGTCCGCCGGCGAGCTTCGTTCTGCCGGTATAACGTTCTTTCAGCCGCGCATAGGCCCTTTCGTCAGAAAGCACTGCCAGCTCCGGCTCAAACTCGCGAATCTGCTGTTCGAGAAGTTCGTCACTCGAATTCGCCGCGAGTACGGAAATATGAAAGAGTTCCGGATGCGAACGCACGACAGCCAGTGTCTGCGTGCCGATGGAACCCGTAGAGCCTAAAACGGCAATATTTTTCATGAAACCTCCTCACTTCCTCACTTCAGGCCAATGCCCGAAAGCAGCACGAAATAATAGACCAGCGGCGCCGTGAGCAGCACGCTGTCAAAGCGGTCCCAGACACCGCCGTGTCCCGGGATGATGTTGCCGGAGTCCTTGATGCCCGTATAGCGCTTGGCGACGGATTCCACGAGGTCGCCGAGCGTCGCGATGATGGAAATGCAAAAGCCAAGCACAGCCATCTCAAGGACGGGCAGAGAAAAGAATACGCCAAGCCCTGCCACCGCAGCCGTCGTGCCGACGACAGAACCGAGGAAGCCCTCTACCGTCTTATTCGGGCTGATGGTCGGGCAAAGTTTATGTCTGCCAAGGGCAGAGCCCGTAAAATACGCAAACGTATCACTGGCCCAGGTGCCGATAAACATAACCCAAATCATCGCACAGCCGAATTCAAACGGGCCGAAGGATGTTGCCAGCTGCTGCTCCGGATAGAGGAAGCGCAGCATGACCATGTGCGCAAACGGATAACCGAAATAGAAGATACCGGCGGCCGATGTGCAGGCGTCGACAAAGGAAACACGGCCATGCAGAAGAACACTCTCCAAAAGGACAACGAGAACGATGCCCGTACTTACGGCCATGGTCTCCTCCGCATTTCCGAGCCACGCACAGCCCCAAAGCAGGAAAAGTCCAATGATGCCAGTGATAAACGTGATGTTCATCCCTTTTTTATGGAAAGCACGTGCATACTCAAACCAGGCTATGAGAGAAAGCACAAGGGCAAAACCGGCAAAAAGAGCCCCGCCCATCTGGATGATAAGGGCAGCCAGCGCAATGCCGACCACGCCAGTGATGATTCTGGTAAACAAAGAAAACGCTCCTATCCTTATTTATTGGTGAGTCCGCCGAAACGGCGGTCGCGGCCGGCAAAGTCTACCATCGCGTCGACAAAGCATTCCGGCGTGAAATCCGGCCAGTTGACATCCGTAAAGTAAAATTCAGCATAAGCCGACTGCCAGAGCAGGAAGTTCGAGAGACGCTGGTCGCCGCTCGTGCGGATGACCAGGTCAACCGGCGGGTCCCCTGCCGTATCGAGTTCCTGTTCCATGGCTTCCGCATCAATGTCCTCTGCGGCAAATTCTCCAGCGGCGACTTTTTTCGCCAGGGAGCGGGCCGCGCGCAGCAGCTCGTCCTGACCGCCATAGTTCGCGGCTACATTGAAACGGATGCCCGTATTGTGCTTCATGAGCTCTTCCGCTTCATTCATCTGGCGCTGCAGCCCTTCAGGCATGCCGTCCCTGCGGCCGATGAAGCGAATGCGCACGTTGTAGTCATTCATTTCCTCGAGCTCTTTCAGCAGATACTCTGAAAACAGCTTCATAAGAAAGTCGACCTCAGGGCGCGGGCGCTTCCAGTTCTCCGTTGAGAACGCGTAGACCGTCAGGGCCTCGAGCCGCAGGTCAATCGCGGCTTTTAAAACATTCTTGAGCGTCTTGACGCCGGCCTTATGCCCCGCCGTGCGTATCATGCCGCGGCTCTGGGCCCAGCGGCCGTTGCCGTCCATAATGATAGCCACATGGCGCGGCAGGCGCTGCCAGTTGATTCTATCGTAGATCGGATTCATGCCCGATGGCTTCTTTTCCGCCGCCGGTTTAGATCCGCCGAATATCTTTTTCCACATGCAAAGGTCCTCCATCCTGAGGATATTCTATCATGTACAAATAGCGAAAAGCCCCTCTCAACATATCATAAGAGGGGCCGCTCATCATAGATCAGGGAGCTTCAATTGCGGATACCGGGCAGCCGGCAGCGCAAGCACCGCACTCAACGCATTTGTCAGCGTCGATTTCATAGTGCTCTGCACCCTCGCTGATTGCCTCAACCGGGCAAGTAGCAGCGCAGGAACCGCAAGAAATGCAGTCATCAGTAATCTTGTATGCCATATTATTTCGCCTCCTTTCCAAGCTTTCTCTGCTTTGCAGCCAGAGTCAGCAAGATTTCGCCATCCGAGAGGATTTTCTCCCGGACGACATAGAGACAGGTTTCATCTGTCTTGAAAAAATCACGCGTGGGGCGTGTAATTTCTGTAGTATAGCGGCAGCCAGCTGCCGAGAGCATCTGCTCTGCCTCAGGGAGCGACCTTGCCAGTACGTCAGGTGTCATATCAGACTTCCATGACTTCTTTCTCTTTGACGGCTTTAGCGTCATCAGCGAGTTTGACATACTTGTCAACGAGCTTCTGCATGGCTTCCTGACCGCGCTTCGACTCATCTTCTGTGATTTCTTTCGCCTTCTCCATTTTCTTGAAGGCTTCATTACCGTCGCGGCGGATGTTGCGCAGTGCTACTTTTGCCTCTTCCGTCTTTTTGTTGACCGTCTTGACAAGTTCCTGACGGCGTTCCTGCGTCAGCGCAGGGATGGACAGGCGGATGACTGTACCGTCCGAATTTGGCGAAAGGCCGAGGTCCGATTTCATGATGGCGACTTCGATGTCATGAAGAATGGATTTTTCCCATGGCTGAATCGTAATCATGCGCGGCTCCGGTACCGTAACTTTGGCAATCTGGTTAACCGGCGTCGGGGCACCGTAGTAATCTACCATGACCTTATCGAGCAGGGACGGCGTAGCACGGCCTGCACGCAGCGAAGCAAACTCATGCTTGAGCGCTTCGATGCTCTTTTTCATGCGGTCCTCATGGGACGCGAGAATATCTGTTACCATCAGTCTTTTCCTCCTACCGTCGTGCCGATTTCCTCACCGAGTGCAGCGCGGACGATGTTCTCGTGATCATCGATGTTGAAGACGAGAAGTGGGATCTTATTGTCCATGCAAAGGCTTGTAGCCGTCGTATCCATGACCTGCAGGCCCTTGTTGAGGATCTCGATGTAAGTCAGCGAATCGAATTTCTTAGCATTGGCATTCTTGTTTGGATCAGAGTCGTAGATGCCATCCGTGCCCTTCTTGGCCATGAGGATGACATCGGCTTCAATCTCAGCAGCGCGCAGGGCAGCCGTCGTATCCGTCGAGAAGTAAGGATTGCCCGTACCGGCACCAAAGATGACGACGCGGCCTTTTTCCATATGACGGATAGCCTTGCGGCGGATGTACGGTTCTGCGACCTGACGCATTTCGATGGCGGTCTGTACGCGCGTATCAACGTCGAGCTTCTCGAGGGCATCCTGCAGGGCAAGCGCATTCATAACCGTAGCCATCATGCCCATGTAGTCTGCCGTAGCACGGTCCATGCCCTTGGCAGAACCAGCGAGCCCGCGCCAGATATTGCCGCCGCCGACGACGATGGCGACATCAACGCCGCGCTCACGTACTTTCTTGATCTGCTTGGCGATATCTTCGACAACAGCCGGATTGATACCAAAGCCCTGATCGCCAGCGAGCGATTCACCACTGAGTTTCAGGACAATGCGTTTATATTTTGCTGCTTCCAAAATACTTACCTCCATCTAAATATCACTGCATCTTTCTCTATTATAACCTTTAAAAAAAGAGAACACAATCCATTATGTGTTCTCTTTCTTTCCAAATTTTACCGTTCTTACGGGTAATTATTTCATCTGAGCAGCGACTTCAGCAGCGAAGTTCTCCTGCTTCTTCTCGATGCCTTCGCCGAGCTGATAACGCGTGAATGCCGTTACCTTGACATCGCCAAGAACATCGCTGATCGTCTTGTCGGAATCCTTGACGAAAATCTGCTCGTTGAGGCAGACTTCCTTGTAGTACTTCTTGATGCGGCCATCGACAATGCGGTCGATAATCTTAGCCGGCTTGCCTTCTTCTTCCGCCTGCTTGCGGGCAACTTCCTTCTCGTGCTCAACGATTTCAGCCGGAACACCCGTCTCATCGATAGCAACCGGATTTGCTGCAGCAATCTGCATAGCAATGTCCTTGCCGAGAGCAGCGTCGCCGCCCGTCAGGTCAACGAGGACACCGATCTTGCCGCCCATGTGGATGTAGCTGGCGATGCGGCCTTCCGTCTCATAGCAGACGAAACGGCGCAGCGAGATCTTCTCACCAATCGTAGCCGTAGCTTCCGTAACGAGGGAAGCAACCGTCTTGCCGTCGATTTCGCTGTTGTTGAGAGCGTCGAGGTCTGCCGGTTTCGTGTCAGCAACGTGCTTAGCAATCTTCTCTGCGAGCTCGCGGAACTGCTCATTGCCAGCAGCGAAGTCCGTTTCGCAGTTGACTTCAACGAGAGCACCGACTTTCGCATCTTCGCTGATGTAAGCGACGACAGCACCCTCTGCAGCGATGCGGCCGGCTTTCTTTTCAGCCTTCGAGATGCCCTTTTCACGGAGCCAGTCGATAGCTTTTGCCTTGTCGCCGTCCGTAGCCGTCAGGGCCTTCTTGCAGTCCATCATGCCTGCGCCAGTGGTCTCGCGCAGCTCTTTTACCATTGCAGCCGTAATCTTTGCCATTGGTTCTTTTCCTCCTAATAAAAAAGAGGAGCAAGGGATAACTCCCTTACCCCTCCCGGTCTCTTTATCGAATCTGGATTATTCAGCAGCCAGAGCTTCTGCAGCTTCAGCTTCGCTGTCCTCACCCTGACGACCCTCGAGGACTGCATCAGCCATGCGGCCCGTGAGGAGTTTGACAGCGCGGATAGCATCGTCGTTGCCTGGGATGACATAATCGATCTCGTCCGGATCGCAGTTCGTATCAACGATAGCAACGATAGGAATATTGAGCTTGCGTGCCTCAGCGACAGCAATACGCTCCTTGCGCGGGTCTACGATGAAGAGTGCGCCCGGCAGCTTGTTCATCTCTTTGATACCGCCGAGATACTGCTCGAGTTTCTCCATCTCATGACGGAGACCCTGAACCTCTTTCTTCGTGAGGACTTCGAACGTGCCGTCAGCTTCCATAGCCTCGAGCTCTTTGAGACGGGCAATGCGCTTCTGGATCGTGCGGAAGTTCGTCATCATGCCGCCGAGCCAGCGCTCGTTGACATAGAACTGGCCAGCACGCGTAGCCTCTTCTTTGATGGCTTCCTGTGCCTGCTTCTTCGTGCCGACGAACAGAACGCTCTTGCCTTCTTCAGCAACGCTGCGAAGGAATGCATATGCTTCGTCAACCTTCTTGACCGTCTTCTGCAGGTCAATGATGTAGATGCCGTTACGCTCCGTGAAGATGTACTTTGCCATCTTCGGGTTCCAGCGGCGCGTCTGATGTCCGAAGTGGACACCTGCTTCAAGTAACTGTTTCATGGAAATAACTGCCATGTTGGTGCACCTCCTGTTTTTTTCTTCCGCGTCCTTCATCTCTCTGCACCACCCTCTTTGGGGCACAGGGCAGCGATCAGGCCGCGTGCTATTTTTACACCGCTAAAGATTATATCATAAGTAAAGGTGGTTGACAATCATTCATAGAAAAATTTTTTCTCATGGATGCCGGTAAATTTATCATTATTTTACTAATTTTTACACCAATATACATTGAAATTGTTTTCATTTGTATAAAATTGTATGTATACCGTATACTTATCTTTTAGCAATAGACAAACATACACATTTTACCTATAATTAAGACTGTGATAAGCAAATGGCATCATAAGTCATAGTAATACATTCTAAAGGAGTGAGCTTCATGAACTTATCCGTCAAGATTTTTATCTCGCTCGTGCTGGCCGTCATTGTCGGTCTCATCGCGGGTGAACCTGCACTCCCCTTCATTAACTGGTGGATTGCTCCAATCGGCACGATCTTCATTAACCTCATCAAGATGATGATTGTCCCGGTGGTCCTCTGTTCGCTGGTCGTCGGCATGACGAGCCTCGGCGATACCTCAAAACTCGGCCGCATCGGTGTCAAGACGATTTTACTCTACCTTGTTACTACGGCCATCGCCATTGTCATCGGCTTCGGCGTCGCCGGTCTTGCTCATCCGGGTCTTGGCCTGCAGATGACCACGGATGCGGTCGTCAAGGTCAAAGAAGCCCCGTCCATCATGCAGGTCTTCGTGGCCATGATTCCTGCCAACCCAGTTCAGTCCATGGCTAAAGCAGATATTCTGCCGGTCATCGTCTTCGCCCTGTTCATCGGCGTCGGCATCCTCAAAGTCGGCGGCGAACGCGCTGACATCCTCATCAAATTCTTTGATGCCTGCGCAGAAGTCTCCTATAAAATCATCGGCATTGTCATGAGCTTCGCTCCTATCGGTGTCTTCGCCCTGCTGCTGCCGGTCGTTGCTAAAAACGGCCCGTCGGTCCTGCTGCCGCTGATTTCCGTCATCGCCTGCGTCGCTGTCGGCTGCGTCATCCATGCGGTCGGCGTCTACTCGACGCTTGCCAAAGTCTGGGGCAGCCATACGCCGGTTCAGTTCTTCCGCGGCATGAGTGAAGCCATGCTCATCGCCTTCACGACCTGCTCGAGCGCCGCTGCCCTGCCAGTCAACATGAAGAACAGTCAGGAAAAACTTGGCGTCTCGCGTGATGTTTCGTCCTTCGTCCTGCCGCTCGGTGCGACCATCAACATGGACGGCACGGCGCTTTACATGGGCGTCTGCTCCCTGTTCATCGCCAATGTCTTTGGCATTGACCTCACGTACGGCCAGATGGCCATGATCGTCCTCACGGGTACGCTCGCCTCCATCGGCACGGCAGGTGTCCCGGGCGCCGGCCTCATCATGCTCGCCATGGTCCTGCAGAGCGTCAACCTCCCGATGGAAGGCCTCGCTCTCGTCGCCGGCATCGACCGTGTCCTCGATATGTTCCGTACCTGCCTGAACATCACTGGTGATGGCGCCGTTGCCATCGTCATGGACCAGGAAGAAAAGAAATACGCCGCCAAAAAGGCTAAGGCCGCGGCCTGATTTTCTTTCCTAAATAAATGCAACTTACCAGACACCCTTACAGACTGACCAAGTCTGCAAGGGTGTTTTTCGTTAAAACGAGCTGGACAGTGAGGAGAGGCGGCCGCAGCCCAAAAGAGCAGCGTTCAAAGTTCTGCGTGAAGAACCTATTTTTGTCTTCCGCTGTTTCCCTTGAAAAGAGTAACCGTTCAAGCGGCAGCGCGTTTTACTCTTTTCGAGGGATAAATTAAGAGACAAAAATAGGTTTAGCAGAACTTTGCCGCGGAGCGTTGGGCTGCGGCCGCCTCTCCGCCTTTGCTGTTGGGGAAAGTATCTCCCCTCGGCCCGGCCCTTTATTTTTTCCTCACAATAAAAAAGCTGCTTTCCTGAAATCTTGGAAAACAGCTTTTGAATTTGTTCAGTGGATGGCGCGTGCGGCGCTGGCGGCGCGGCGGCGCTGACGCAGACGGTACCAGGCCATCGGGATGATGAGCATGGGGACGCCGGCGTAAAGGGCCTCACGGAGCTCCGGCTCAAAGACCATGACCACGAGGCAGAAGACCTGTGCCCAGATGCCAAACAGCGTGACATACGGGAAGAACGGCGTCTTGTAACGCAGCTTCTTATCCGTGCCGAGCGCAATCATGCGCTTGCGGCTGCGGTACTGGCTCCAGCAGATGGAAATCCACGCGATGGCACCCGTAAAGCCAGAGACGGCCAGCAGATACGTATAAAGTGCCGAATCCGGGTCAAACGAATAGAGCAGGATTACAGCCCAGCAGGCGCAGATGGAAACGAGAATAGAGCGCGACGGCATGCCGTTCTTATTGATGTGAGCCAGCGTGCTCGGTGCCATGTCCATGCGCGCAAGAGCGTGCAGGGCGCGAGCTGCGCCGTAAAGACCAGAGTTCGAGCACGAAATCGCGGCCGTCAGGATGACAAACGCGAAAAACGCACCGAAGCCCGAGAAGCCGTACTGCGTAACAGCCGCGGCAAAAACGCTTTCATCGAGGCCCGCTTTATCCCATGGCAGGATAGAAATGAGCAGCGAAATCGGAATGATATAGAGCGCGATGATGCGCCACGTCACATTGCGCACCGCAATCGGGATGCTCTTTTCCGGTTTTTCGCATTCGCCGGCGGCCAGACCGATGATTTCCGTACCCTGGAAGTTCACGAGGATGATGACCATCGTCAGAACGATGGACCAGTAGCCATTCGGTGCAAAACCGCCGCTGCCCAAAAGGACCTTGGTGCCGATATAGCCCTGATCGCCGATGAGGCCGAGGCAGATGAGCGCGGCCACGATGCTGAAGGCTGCGAGCGCGATAATCTTGATAAGGGATAACCAGAATTCGCTCTCGCCGAACTTATCGACATGAAACAGATTGAGAATCGTCACCAGCAGTCCAAAGAAAACAGCCCACCAGAGCTGACTGACTGCCGGTATAAAGTTGTTCATGATGATGCCAGCGGCAATCATCTCGGAGGGCACGTACGCCACCCAGGTCGTCCAGTAGGCCCAGCCTACACCGCAGGCCCAGGTCGGCGAGATATGCTCGCGCGCGTACGTGACAAATGAACCTGAAACAGGTTTTTCCACCGCCAGCTCCGCAAGGCAGAGCATGACGCAAAGCACGATGACCCCGCCTAAGAGATAGGCGAGTATCGCGGCCGGGCCCGCTTTTTCGAGAACATACCCGGTGCCGAGGAAATAACCACTGCCGATGACTCCGCCCAGCGAAATCAGCTGCAGATGGCGATTCTTTAACCCTCTGTTCATTTTCGACTCGTTCATTACCTTAATAACACAACCTTCCCAGTGCCGCTTCGATTTGTGATTTGTATAGCAATGCCATCCGCGACACTTCCATTATTTCTACTAAAGGATACTACAAAACGAGGTCAATTACCATACTTTCAGGAATAAAATTTTCTGATGCCCGCAGACAGACAGAAAATACGGTATAATATAAGGAAGAAATTTTCAGGAGGATACCATGAACCTTTACCGCACCATCAGCGAAGCGGATGCTTCCGTCGAAACGCTCTACGAGATACAGAAATCAAAATTCATCACGCATATCCGTCATGTCGAAACCGAGGAAGACGCACGCACGTTCATCCAGTCCATGAAGAAGAAATACTTCGATGCGCGCCACAACTGCTCAGCCTACGTGCTCGGCGAACGCGCCGACAAGCAGAAATCCAACGATGACGGCGAACCCGGCGGTACGGCCGGCAATCCTATCCTTGAGGCCATCAAGAAAAATGGACTGACCGATGTTGTCATTGTCGTCACGCGTTATTTCGGCGGCATCAAGCTCGGCGCCGGCGGACTCATCCGCGCCTACGGCCATGCCGCCGTGCTCGGCATTGAAGCCGCCTCCTGCATTGAGATGACACCGTTCACCGAACTTGCCGTGACAATTGGCTACGACCTGCTCGCGAGCGTCGAACACTGGGTCCGTCAGGAAAACATACGCAGCGAAGAAGCCGACTATGCCGAAACTGTCACACTGCATCTTTTGCTGCCGCCCGCCGAGGTCGAACAGCGCCTCACAGAGCTCCGCGATCTCACGAGCGCCAATTTCAAAGCCGAAACGGGGCAGACACGGCGCCTTCCCCTGCCCTGCTGAGCCCCCGTTGGTACGGCCAGCACAAAATTCTTCCTATGTCTGCGATTTGCCGCATTGACAGTATCATCACAGTAACGTATAATATCTCCATATATACATAGTAATATGATATGTATTTTACATTTTGACCGGTATTGTATTTTAGATTAAGGAGGAATTTTCATGAGCGACTATACCCTCGAAGTACATGGCTGTCATCAGTACGATGCAACCGGCGCCATCAGCGAGCCGATTTACCTTTCCGCAACCTACCGCCATCCCGGCTACAAACAGAGCACGGGTTTTGACTATGGCCGCGTTGCCAATCCGACACGCACAGAGCTGGAGACGGTCCTCGCCCGCCTTGAGCAGGGCGAACGCGCCTGGGCTCTCTCTTCCGGCATGGCTGCCATCAACATGGTCTTTCACCTGCTGAACCCCGGCGACCACGTCGTCCTTTCCGAGGACCTCTACGGCGGCACCGTACGCCTGGCCAATGACATCTATAAAAAATACGGCGTGAAATGCGACTATGTCGACACGGCAAACCTGGAAAAAACGGCAGCTGCCATCAAGAAAGAAACGAAACTTCTCTTCATTGAAACGCCGTCCAACCCGATGATGCGTGTCAGCGACATCCGCGCCCTTGCCAAGCTCGCCCATGAAAATGGCGCCCTGCTGGCTGTAGACAATACATTCCTCTCGCCGCATTTCCAGAAGCCGCTGACGCTCGGTGCCGACATCGTCGTGCACAGCGCTACGAAATACCTCTGCGGTCACAACGATATCATTGCCGGCGTCATCGCCATCGCCGACGCCCAGTCTGACTACGGTCAGACACTCGACCTCTACATCAAATCTGAAGGACCGAACCTCACGCCGATGGATTCGTGGCTGCTGCTGCGCAGCATCAAGACGCTTGGTATCCGCGTAGAACGTCAGGAAAAGAACGCTGCCATCGTTGCAGAATGGCTGAAAACGCAGCCAAATGTCACAGACGTCTATTATGTCGGACTGCCCGAACATCCGGGTCACGAGCTCCACAAGAGTCAGGCCACGGGCTTTGGCAGCATGATTTCCTTTAAAGTCAAGACGCCGGAACTCGCCGTCGCCCTGCTCGGCAAACTCAAACTCATCGCCTTTGCCGAGAGTCTCGGCGGTGTCGAGAGTCTCCTGACCTACCCGATTGCCCAGACCCATGCTGAGATGCCGAAAGAACTCTTGGAGCGCACGGGCCTTGATGACCGCCTGCTGCGCCTGTCCATCGGTATCGAAGACGTCGAAGATATCAAAGCCGACCTCGAGCAAGCTCTGAATGCCTGAACTCATACACCAGTCTTAAGAAAGTGAGGGATTTTCATGACTGTCAATTTTGATGGAATCATCGACCGCCGCGGCACTTCGTGCCTCAAATATGACTTTGCCGTCGAACGCGGCTATCCGCAGGGCATCCTGCCGTTCTGGGTCGCCGATATGGATTTCCGCGCCCCGCAACCCGTCATCGACGAACTCACGCGCCGCGTCCAGCATGGCATCTTCGGCTACACGGACCCGAAGGAAAGCTATAAAGAAATCATCGTCAACTGGATGACGAAACACCACGGCTGGACGCCGTCGACCAAGGCCCTGACGATAACCCCGGGTGTCGTCTTCGCCCTTGCCGTGGCCATCCGCTGCTTCACAAAGCCCGGCGAAGCCGTTCTGCTGCAGCAGCCGGTCTACTATCCGTTCACAGAGATGATTCGTCAGAATAACCGTGAACTCGTCAACAGTCCGCTCGTCCTCAAAGACGGCCATTACGAGATTGACTTCGACGACTTTGAAGAAAAAATCGTCAAACACGATGTCAAGCTCTTCCTGCTCTGCAGCCCGCACAATCCTGCCGGCCGCGTCTGGACACGTGACGAACTTCTGCGCATGGCATCCATCTGCCTCAAGCACAATGTCCTGATTGTCGCCGATGAGATTCACCACGAATTCGTGCGTCCAGGCTTTAAGCATACGGTACTCGCTTCGCTGTCGCCAGAAATCGCCAGCCAGACGATTACCTGCACCTCGCCATCAAAGACCTTCAACCTCGCCGGCCTGCAGGTCTCCAATATCTTCATCGAGAATGACGAACTGCGCAGGAAATTCCGTGCAGAAATCTCTGCCGCCGGCTACAGCCAGCCCAATTCCCTCGGTCTCTTCGCTGCCCAGGCAGCTTACGAACACGGTGCCGAATGGCTCAAAGAGCTTCTCGCCTACATCGAATCCAATTACCAGAAGGCTAAAGCCTTCTTTGCCGAGCAGATGCCTAAAGTCAAACTCATCGAGCCGGAAGGCACGTATCTGCTCTGGCTTGACTTTTCGGCCTACGGCCTGACGGATGAAGAGCTCGATGACATCATCATCAACGATGCCAATCTCTGGCTCGACTCCGGCCATATCTTCGGCAAGGCCGGACGCGGCTTCCAGCGCCTCAACATCGCCTGCCCGTGGAGCACGCTCGAAAACGGTCTGCAGCATCTTGCCAAAGCCTTTGCTGACAAATAAAAACCGTCGGTATAGTCAATATAAATGGAAGGAATGACCCCGTATGCTCTGTATCGGCCTCTCGCCGAACATTGATAAAAATTGCAAAGTCCTGATTCTCGGCTCCATGCCCGGCGTCAAGTCGCTGGAGGAGCAGCAGTATTACGCACATCCGCAGAACCGCTTCTGGCCGATGATGGCTTATCTTTTAAAAGAAGAACTGCCCACGGATTATCCGGCAAAACTCTCCATGCTGCTGCGCCATCATATCGCCCTCTGGGATTCCATCGGCAGCTGTGAGCGTGAAGGCAGCCTCGATTCAGCCATCCGCAACGAAAAGGGCAATGACTTTTCCGCTTTGCTACAGGACTATCCAAAAATCAGGACCATCTGCTTCAATGGCGGCAAGTCCGCGCAGACGTTCAAGCGCTACAATAAAGAGCTCATGAAGCGCAGGGATATCGCCTTCCATGCCATGCCGTCGACGAGCCCCGCCAACGCCCGCTGGCGCCTGCCCATGCTTGAAGAAACGTGGGGAAATGTTTTGACAGAGGCACTTTCCCTCTGATATACTGAATTTAGGAAAACAAATTTCGTATTCACCCCGTGCCATCATCGACAGGAGGTATTTATGCCATCTTCCATCTGGCTGATTTTAGCCATCATCGTCACAGCGTTCTTCTTCTACATCGAAACGCGCGACGTCGAAGATTGACATTCACAAAAACGCCGCACTCAATAAAATGAGTACGGCGCTTTCTATTCTCAAAGCTTTTTCATCTCTTCTGGCAGATAAATTTAATATCCTGTCTCTAAAATATGATAAGTATTCTCAAAAGTTCATTTTCATGACAGATATACCGACAGAAAGAGATGACTTCTTTATGTACAAACTGCATCAACGAAAAGCTCTGCGGCAAGCCCGTTAAATACGTCATCAACACGCATTATCACTTTGACCATACTGCCAATGATGCTTACTTCGATGCAGCCTTCATGACACCGGCAAGCGTTGACTACGCTACAATTCCGTACAAGGGCTTCAGCGGCATCTCCTTCCCGCGCAATTATCCCGTCGTTACGGTGCAGGATGGCTATCCGCTGAACCTCGGCAGCCGCGCGCTCACCATCATTGAATTCCCTCATGCCAATCATACCATCGGCGGCATTGCCATTCTCGACCCCTCCAGGCGCATCCTCTTCACAGGCGACGAATTTCTGCTCCCGAATAAAGCTGACCTCATCATCTCACGCAGGGACTTTGCCGACAACATGAACCGCGTGGAAAAGGTCCGTAAGGATTTCGACGTCATGTACTCCGGCACCGGCCTCAAGGACGGCAGCGTTTTCGATACGTATTATCAGGCGGCTCTCTATGGCATCTCCCCAGACTTCCAGCCAGACAGCACGGCAGCCGCTGCCGTTCAGGGCCGCAAACCAGCCGCTGCCGCAGCAGACAGCAGAACCACGGTTTATGACCGCGGACGCGTGCGTCCGGGAGATGCCACCGAAAACGCACCGGAAAAAACGCCTCAGGGTACACGCAAGACCTTTACCTATCAGGGTTTTCCAGTCAGCTATATCGAACCAGCCGGACAAGACGGCACAAACAAATAAACGAATAAAATAAAACAGCAGCATCCTGCAGAGGCAGGGTACTGCTGTTTTTTATACTATGCTGAAAAATTTATCCTATCATAGCAGCAGGCCAATCGTATGGACGATAAATGCCACAATCCAGGCGACAATGCACTGGAAAATGACAACCCAGACGGCCCATTTCGTGCCGAGTTCGCGCTTGACAGAGGTGATGGCTGCCACGCAGGGAGTATAGAGCAGGCAGAACGCCAGGAGTGACGCAGCGGACAGCGGCGTCAACACGGTCGACAGAGAGCTTGTGCCAAACAGGACACCGAGCGTCGACACGACACTTTCCTTGGCCATGAAGCCGGAAATCAGGGCTGTCGAGATGCGCCAGTCGCCAAAGCCCAGCGGTGCAAAAATCGGCGTGATGACACCGGCAATCGAGGCAAGTATGCTTTCCGACGAATCCGTCACCATGTCGAGGCGGAAATCAAACGTCTGCAGGAACCAGATGACGATGGTCGCCACAAAGATAATGGAGAATGCACGCTCCAAGAAGTCCTTCGACTTTTCCCATAAGAGCTGCATAACGTTGCGGCGTCCCGGCATGCGGTAGTTCGGCAGTTCCATGACGAACGGCACAGCCTCGCCCTTGAAAATCGTATTCTTGCCGAGATAAGCCACGAGGATGCCCACGGCCATCGCGCCAAAATAGAGGATAATCATCGGCAGGGCGCCGTAATTCCCGAAAAAGGCGGCAATGAAAAAGCCGTAGATTGGCAGTTTCGCCGAACAGCTCATAAACGGCGTCAAAAGAATCGTCATGCGGCGGTCGCGCTCCGACGGCAGCGTGCGCGTCGCCATGATGGCCGGCACCGAGCAGCCAAAGCCAATGAGCAGCGGCACGATGCTGCGGCCCGAAAGGCCGATTTTACGCAGCCACTTGTCCATGACAAAAGCAATGCGCGCCATGTAGCCCGTATCCTCAAGCAGTGACAGGAAGAAAAACAGCGTCACGATGATGGGCAGGAACGACAGCACTGTACCGACGCCCTGGAAAACACCATCGATGACGAGAGAACGCATCGCGTCATTGACACCGGCAGCCGTCAGGGCCGCATCGGTCTCATCCTGCAGAAAGCCGATGGCCGAAGCCATGAGGTCCTGCAAAGCCGCACCGATGACATTGAACGTCAGGAAAAACACAAGGCTCATGATGGCGATAAAGGCCGGAATGGCCGTGTACTTGCCCGTCAGAATCTTATCGATGCGGCGGCTGCGTTCGTGCTGGCGGCTTTCGTGTGCCTTGTGGAACGTGCGGTCGACGAGTTTGCCGATGAACGCAAAGCGCATGTCCGCAATGGCCGCCGCGCGGTCGAGGCCGCGTTCCTTCTCCATCTGACGGATGATGTGCTCAATCATATCCATCTCATTCTGGTCGAGCATCAGCGATTCGATGATGCGGCTGTCGCCCTCGACCACCTTGGTCGCCGCAAAACGCACGGGAACGCGCGCAGCCTTGGCATGGTCCTCGATGAGATGCATGATGCCATGCAGGCAGCGGTGAACGGCACCATTGTGGTCGTTGACATCGCAGAAGTCCATGCGTCCCGGCTTTTCCTGATAATGCGCGACATGCAGGGCATGCTGCACGAGCTCTTCGATGCCTTCGCCCTTCGCCGCCGAAATCGGCACAACAGGAATGCCGAGTATCGACTCCATCGCGTTGATATCAACGGAACCGCCATTGCCCGTGAGTTCATCCATCATGTTGAGAGCGAGGACCATCGGGCGGTCGAGTTCAATGAGCTGCAGTGTCAGGTAAAGATTGCGTTCGATATTCGTCGCATCAACGATGTTGATGATACCCGTCGGCTGCTCGCGCAGGATGAATTCGCGCGAGACAATCTCTTCATCGGTGTACGGCGACATCGAGTAGATGCCCGGCAAATCCGTAATCATGGTATTCTCATGGCCGCGGATGCTGCCGCTCTTCTGGTCCACCGTGACCCCGGGGAAATTGCCGACATGCTGCTTTGAGCCCGTGAGCTGGTTGAAAAGCGTCGTCTTGCCGCAGTTCTGATTGCCCGCCAGCGCAAAGGTCAAAAGCTGATTTTCCGGCAGCGGATGTTCGCCCTTGCGCACATGGTAGCGCCCGCCCTCGCCGAGGCCCGGATGGTCCGTCGGCTCATGCGGAATCCTGACCACGGGATGCTGGTCCGACTCCCAGTCCGGCATTTTTTCAATGGTAATCTGGCGGGCATCATCGACGCGCAGCGTCAGTTCATATTCATGGATACGAAATTCAATGGGGTCGCCCATCGGCGCGAATTTCACCAGCGTAATCTCTGCTCCCGGGATTACGCCCATATCCAGGAAATGCTGACGCAGGGCACCTTCGCCGCCCACAGAATGCACGACAGCGCGCTCGCCGGCTTTCAATTCGTTTAAATGCATAACACACTCCTATTCCTTTAATACAATACACACTTTCATTTTACTCATATTTTAAAGAAAAGCAAACAACAAAAAAAGAAGCCGCATCCCACTTTCCGTAGAAATACAGCTTCTTTCCGACATAATTTCCAGATTTACTTGGCAGCCGTCTCTGTCTTGCTGTTCGACTGAGCAATCTGTTTCGGCTCTGCCTTCTCATCTTCCGTAACGGCAGATTTAAATTCGCGGACGCTCTTGCCCAGCGATTTGCCGACGAGCGGCAGCTTGCCCGGTCCAAAGACCAGCAGACCAATGGCAAAAATCAGCAGCAGTTTTGGCACCGTAAGACCCATCAACATAAAAAGCACTCCTATCTTTCTACATACTACATACAGCTCATAGCTTCGTTATCATTTCTTCCTATTATATCATGGATGAACGCGCAGGGAAAATATAGATTCCCTATCAGCTGCATAGTAAATATCTATATCTCAAGATTTCATCATAACTTTTTTCATGACAGACAGTCGGCCAGGCGCGCCACAGCGAGATGGATGACCTCGGGGTCCGCCGACAGGCCGGAATAATTGAGTACAAAAATATGAGCTGCATCCTCTGCTTCACCGGCATAATAATCACGCAGCGGCCGCATGCGTATCCCCTTTGCCTCTAGCTCTGCCTGCAGGGCTTTGTCGTCCTTTTCCGTATGGAAGCGCAGCAGAAAATGCAGGCCGGAACCGCGCTCAATAATATCTGCCCGCGCAAAGAGCTCGCCGTCTTTCATCGCCTGCAGCAGCGCTTCACGGCGTTTGCGATAGCAGTTGCGCATACGGTTGATGTGTTTTTCAAAATGCCCGTCTTTAATGAAGCGTGCCAGCGTGTACTGCTCAAAATTCGAGACCGTACAGTTATAGAAGCCCAACTGCTGTTGGAATACCTGCACGAGCTTCTCGGGCAGCACCATGTAGCTGATGCGGATGGTCGGTGTCAATGTCTTCGAGAACGTATTCATGTAAATGACGCGGCCGCTGACATCGATGCCCATCATCGTGGGGATGGGCCTGCCCGTCAGGCGGAACTCGCTGTCATAATCATCTTCGATGATATAGCGACCCTCAGCTGCACTGGCCCACCCCAAAAGCTCGTAACGGCGGCTGATGGGCGTGATGCAGCCGGTCGGGAAATGATGCGACGGACTGATGTGCAGCACATCAACATGCTTTTCTAAGAGTTCAGCAGGAATTATGCCCTGCTCGTCCATCGCCACAGGCACGCAGCGCACGCCGTGCTGCTGGTAGACTTTGCGTATCTTATCAAAGCCCGGATTCTCGACGCCAAAGCATTTCTCGCGTCCCAGAAGCTGTACCAAAAGTCCGTAAAGATACTCCGTACCTGCGCCGATGACAATCTGTCCGGCACTGACATCGAGACCGCGGAAACTCCTGAGATGCGCGGCTATCGTCTCGCGCAGGCTCAGGATGCCCATGCCCGGCGAACGTTTCAGGAGATTTTCTGCCTGCCCCGCCATGACCTGACGCAGAAGATGTGTCCAGGTCTTGAAAGGGAAATCTGCTGGCGGCAGGCTGTTGGCGGTAAAGTCGGCCAGATACTTTTTCTGCGGCAGGCTTTTTTCTGCCGGCTTTTTTTCTGCCGGTACCGACCTCAAGGGGAGACTCGTGAGCTTTGCGACAAAAAATCCTTTTTTCGGCACTGACTGACAATATCCTTCGGCGACTAACTGACCATATGCCCCCTCGACCGTGATGACACTGATGCCGAGCTGACGTGCCAAAGCGCGCTTTGACGGCAGCTTCTCCCCTGCCTGCAGACGGCCGGCAAGGATATCTGCGCGAATACAGCGGTAAAGATGTTCATAGAGGGACTCATCTCCTATATTTTCAAATGAATATGTCAGCATAGCGTCACCTTCTGGTATTAGTCCTTCATCATGATTTGAATATTTTTTTAAGGCCAAAAACAGTATATACTATCTACCAAAAGGACACAAGTCCAAAATTTCAGTTCCGACTGAAACAGAAAGAAGGATTCTTATGACATCATCTGTAAATCATTCCTCGGCCATGACGACGCGCGAGCTCTGCCTCGCAGCTGTCATGACGGCCGTCGTCTTCCTTGCAACCTTCGTACCGCGCATCCCCATCCCGCTTGGCTACGCCCACCTCGGTGACGCGGCGATTTTTCTCATGGTCCTGTTCCTCGGACGCCGCGAGACGCTGATTGCCGCCTGCTTCGGCTCAGCTCTGTCTGACCTTTTAGGCGGCTTCCCCCTCTGGATTGTGCCAACCATCATCATCAAATTTTTCATGGCGGATATCGCCTGGCGCGTCATCCGCCCAAATACCAGAACAGCCGGCGCGGTCCGACTGCTTGCAGGCTTCCTGCTCGCCTCCGTCTGGATGGCCGCAGCCTACACGCTTTTTGGCGCCCTGCTCTACGACAGCCTCGCTGCCGGTCTCGCTTCTGCGCCCGGACTCATCGCTGAAGGCGTCCTGAACAGCATCATCGCCGTCATCGCCGCCGGTATCCTCAAAAAAACACCGCTCGGACAGAAACATTAATGCTGCTGTTCCAGCGCCAATAAATATTTTTTCATTGGCAGTCCCCAGGCATAGCCTGTGAGGCTGCCATTTGTGCCTATGACGCGGTGACAGGGAACCAGGATGCTCAAGGGGTTCGCCCCCACCGCGCCGCCCACGGCATGATAGGCACCAGGGCGTCCTATGGCTTCTGCCAATTTTTTATACGTCGTTGTTGTGCCATACGGAACTTTTGCCAGTTCCCGCCAGACCTGCAGACGAAACGGCGTGCCGCGGAATTCATACGGAATTGTGAAGACTCTGCGCTGTCCCGCTAGGTACTCCGCCAGTTCCTGCGCCGCTTCATCCGTCACAGGGCTCGGCGATACATCCTCTGCCCTTTCCTTTACCACGTCAATGACAATGACTTTTCCTGCCTCTTCCTCAATACGGAAATAGCCAAAAGGACAGGCATAACAGCCAACATGTTTCATGAATATCACCTCGTATTCCATTATAGTCGGTCTGTCAGTCCCGCATAGGAAAAACATCACGAAAAAAACTCCCCCTACGAGGAGCTTTTTCGTGATATTTTACTGCCAGCCCTGCAGCGTCCAGTAATCTTCGACGCCTTTGACTACAGGAGCAAACATATCTTCAATATTTGAGATGCGCATAACTTGGAAATGACCGTCCTCATGCTGCATGAGTTCTGCCTTGACCGTCAGTTCCGGCACAAGACGGCCGTAGTCGGAATCATCCCCCGTAATGGTAAACGTCGCTTCGGCCCAGTCGCCCTTGCGTTCCACCTTGTCGAGCTTGACACTGTAATGTTTCGTGAACGTATCCGCTTCCCTCGCCAGCCACTGTGCTTTCTGGTCATTCTCGCCAATCGGCGTGAGCGATGGCGTCAGGAAGAATTCCAAGCTGCGGTTGATGAAGACGATATCATTATCGCGGCGGTCGGCGATATACTGTTTCATAAATGACGTATCATGACGGAAGAACCAGTCATCCGGATATTCTTTCTGCAGCACACCAATATCTCGCGCCAGAATTTCCGTGCTCTGGTCATAGCTTATCGTCACAATGGAAGTAAGGTCCGCATAACGCTGCACTTTTTTCATATCGCGTTCCTGCACGCCTTCCATCAGCTGGTCGAGTGCGTATTCCGGTGTACGGGATGACTGGTAGCAGTAGCCGCTGACGCCAATCGCCACCAGCACGATGATCAGGATGGCAATGAATCCCTTCCTGCGTTTCATAAAAAAACCTCCCATGGAAAAAAGGGTACAAAACTCCTAGTTTATGGAGATATTTTAGCAGTCTTTTCTGAGGATTATCTGGAGACAGACAAATGTCTTCTCTGTACCTTCCCTACATTTGGTACTTTTACGGCCGCTGCCCTTGACTTATACCCCCAAGTGGTATATAAATATAGATGAAGATGATTTTCATTGACATTATATAACTATCCTTAGGGGGAATGCATCATGGCAACAGCAATTGTCGGTATCGTCGTTCTTATTGCCCTGGGCTTTGCGGTCAAGGGCGTGCTTAAACATTGGCGCGGGGAAAGCAGCTGCTGCAGCGGCGGAGCCATCACGCCGCCGCCCAAGAAAAAACTCGATGGTGCCATCGTCGACACGAAGATTGTCGACATCGAGGGCATGACCTGCGGCAACTGCAAAATCCGCGTGGAACAGGCCCTGGATACCATCGACGGAGCTGCCGCCGAAGTCAATCTGCACCGCAATCACGCCGTCGTCAAGATGACGCGCGAAGTCAGCAACGAGGAAATCCGTCAGGCTCTCGCTGGCAGCGGCTACACGATTACCGGCATTCATGCCAAATAAATATATGCGCTTCAGATATCTCCAAGTGGGTTCCTGAAGAATCGAAAAATCCGCATCGGCGCTGCGCGCTGGATGCGGATTTTTTGTTCTTTTATCGCGCTAGGTCAGGGATTTACCTGTTTTTTCATCAGCCCCTGCGTGACCCATGGAAATGTCGCTTCCAGATAAGCGCCAATCTTTTCGCCCATGGACTTCTTGGCAAGATAGTCAGGATGCAGACCGTCCGTCGTATAGTCGGAACGCAGCCAGCCGCGTTCATCAGCAAGAGCACTGGCAACATCGACAGAATACGGCTGTTTCTTGACCCAGTCACAGACATACTGCTGATGCACGAGCCAGTCCGGCGTCGGATGCTCGATGCCGGCGCGGTGAATCATCAGGCTCGGATTAATAGGCGTCGGCGTCACAAAGACGGGGATGATGCCATAGGCCGCACATTTTTCCTTCAGAGCCTTGAGATGCTGCACGACGGTCCAGCCATACGTGCCGGCGCGGTAATCGTTGACGCCGCCCATAATGACGAGAATGCGCGGGGAAAATGGCAGTACATCGTGTTCGAAACGGTCAATCATATCCTGTGTCGTATTGCCGCTGACCCCGAGATTCTTGATGGGCACGGACGAATACGTCTCCCAGTTGTAGAGCTGATACGACGGCGGCACGCTCATGACACCGCCGCCATGCGTGATGCTGTCGCCAAGTGCTGCAATCGGCGTAGGCGAAGTGACGGTAAAGCCGTTCTTGTCCGACCAGCCGCTGAGCGGGCTGCCGTTCTCATCGACAGAACGCACGCGCCAGTAGTAGCGCCCCGGCGTCGTATACGCATCCCAGTCATAGACATCGTATTCGCCGGCCTGCAGGGTCTTGAGGTACATGTCTTTGCCGCTCTCCTCGCGGTAAACCTGTACTTCATGATGCGTGGCCCCCGGCATCGGAATCCACGAATACACAGGGTATTCCGCGGCATAGTCCATGCTGTCATAGTCTGACGTCGCGAGCGGTGCCGTCGGATTCAGCGTGCCCGAAGCCAACGGCTGCGGGGCAGAATAGGAATTCACCGGACTGCCGTTGTAGTCAAGGCCGCGGACTTTCCAATAAAAATTCGCATTGGCCTTGCCGTAGCGGCTGACGTCGATATCCACGCCATTCGTGAAAATCTGATTCTGTGTCATGATGACATTCGTCAGCGTATCATCGGCCGACCCTAAGATTTCCACCTGATATTTAACTGCGCCCGGCACCGGCTGCCAGAGCAGACGTACGCTCTTGATGTCGACCGCCGGGCCTTTCTGTATATCGGAAGACGACTTCGCGGCCGCTTCAATGCGCTGGGCAGCCTGCGTCTCGGTAACGGCTGGCTGCTGTCCTGCCTTTTCCGCCAGTACAGATGTGGCCGTGACATGACCATTGTCTCCTGTAGCAGCCTGCGTGATCGACGGCATCGCCAGACCTGCAGTCAGGCAGCAGGCCCCGAGCAGCTTCGCGATTTTCTTTATCTGCATCTTATCTCTTCCCTTCTGATGATTGCCTTTCCATCTTATCACGCTCCGCTGCTTTTTGCCAGACAAAACCTGCCGCTTCTCGAAAAGTCAGGTTAATTCTCGAAAAAATCACCGTGAAGATTCCAGCCATGGTCCACAGGGCCGCTGCCCTTGCCGAGATTCATTTTTGCCAGCAGGGCGCCGAAAAGATACGATTTAGCGCGCCCGATGGCTTCCGGCAGGTCAAAATCTTTCGCGAGATTCGCCGCAATGGCGCTTGAGAGCGTACAGCCCGTACCATGCGTGTTGGGATTGTCTACGCGTGTGCCGCGGTACCACTTCTCACTGCCATCGTTCATGACGAGAAGGTCACTGGCATCGCCCACAGAATGACCGCCTTTTGCCAATACATTGACATGAGCTGACTGCTGCAATTCATGAGCAGCCCTGCTGAAAGAAGATTCATCCGTAATTGTCTCACCAGTCAGCACACCGAGTTCCGGAATGTTCGGCGTAATGACCTCTGCGAGCGGGAATAACCGGTCTCGGAGAACAGCAATGGCCTCGTCAGCCAAAAGTTTGGCCCCGCTTGTCGCGACCATGACAGGGTCGACGACAATATGCTCTGCCTTATACGCCTGCAGTTTCTCCGCGATAACTTCAATGAGCTTTGGCGAAGACACCATGCCGATTTTCACCGCATCCGGACGGATATCTTCAAAGACGGCATCAAGTTCGGCTGCCAAAAAGTCAGCCGACGCTTCCTGGACCATGCGTACTCCCTTTGTATTCTGCGCCGTCAGCGCCGTAATGGCACTCATGCCATAAACACCATTGGCCAGCATCGTCTTGAGGTCTGCCTGAATGCCAGCCCCGCCGCTTGAATCACTGCCCGCGATGGTCAGTACTTTACGAATTTCTTCCATAAATAAGCCTCCCTGTCGTTTTTCGCAAAATAAACACTTTTATCTTACAACGCGGATATCTGGCTGTAAAGTCAGCCACCATATATTTTATCTTGTTATCTTCCACTTGCCTGCGATTGACAGGAAGTTGCATCGGCTTGCAGGATTGCTCTTGCATTTTTCCGGCAATGAAGTAAAATAGACAGTAAATATTTCAGTTGTCAAGACAGTTGAAATAACTTTGTCATCATATCTGTCATCCATACGATTGGGAAAGGGGTTATTTTCATGATTCTCGAACGCTTGGAAGCTCTGCCTGTCGGCTCCTTCCAGTACAAGCTGCTCATGGTCACGGGCCTTGGCTGGCTCTTTGACTCCATGGACACGGGCCTCATCGCCTTCGTCCTGCCTGTGCTGACAAAAGACTGGGGACTTTCGCCAGCACAGGCCGGCTGGATTGGCTCGATTGGCCTCATTGGCATGGCTCTCGGCGCCGTTCTTGCCGGCACCGTTGCCGACCGCATCGGCCGCAAGAAGGTCTTTACGATTACGGTGCTGCTCTACAGCATCTCGACGGGTCTCTGCGCTCTCGCCTGGGATTATACGTCCCTGCTCGTCTTCCGTTTTCTCGTGGGCTTTGGCCTTGGCGGTGAGTTGCCTGTCGCCGCTACGCTCATGAGCGAATACGCACCGAGCCATCTGCGCGGCCGTTTCATTGTGCTGCTCGAGAGCTTCTGGGGCGTGGGCTGGCTCGTGGCGGCCTGCATCGCCTATCTGCTGATTCCGCGCTTCGGCTGGCAGATTGCCTTTGTCATCGGCACAATTCCTGCTCTTTACGTTTTCCTTATCCGCCTGCATATGCCGGAATCCATCCGCTACCTGATTTCGCATAACCGCATCAATGAAGCAAAAGACATCATCCTCGACCTTGAAAAGAAACTCCACGTTGAGAGCCGCCCGTTTGCGAGCCAGCTCAGCCCGGCTGAACTTGAACAGCCAAAAGCTGCTGCGACGAGCTTCACGACGCTCTGGACGAAGCCGTTCCGCACGCGTACCATCATGCTCTGGCTCGCCTGGTTTGGCATCGTCTTCAGCTATTACGGCATCTTCATGTGGCTGCCGTCCATCGTCTTTGCGCAGGGATTTGCTGTTGTCAAAACCTTTGAGTACGTTCTCATCATGACGCTTGCACAGCTGCCCGGCTATTACGCTGCTGCCTGGCTCGTCGATGTCATCGGCCGCAAATATACGCTGTCGCTGTTTCTGCTGATGTCCGGTGTCTGCAGCTTCTTCTTCGGCAATGCCGCGACGGCTTCGAGCCTCCTGATGTGGGGCGCCGCTATGAGCTTCTTCAACCTTGGTGCCTGGGGCGTCATCTACACGTACACGCCGGAGCAGTACCCGACGACGATTCGCGCACTCGGTTCCGGCTGGGCCGCAGGCTTTGGCCGCATCGGCGGCATGATTGCCCCGATGCTCGTCGGTCTCATGCTCGCCAACGCCTTTGGCATGAGTACGATTTTCCTGATGTTCGCTTCGGTCTTCGTCATCATCTCCGCCGTCGTGCTGACACTCGGCAAAGAAAGCAAGCAGAAGACGCTCGAGGAGCTCGAAGAAGCTTACGAAAACTGACTTTCCTACTATAACATTTATTTCTATATAAAGAAGAAGGGCCTGCCCATATCACGGGGCAGGTCTTTTTTTACTGCATTTTCTTGCGCTTTCTGCTTGGCAAGAAGGAAAATGCTGCTTAAACGCGAATGTATCTTAAGTATATAATTGATATATTTTCATAAAACTTGAGGTGACTTAGGATGAGCAAGATTCTTTTAATCAATGGCAGTCCGCATGAAAAGGGCTGCACGTATACGGCACTGCACGAAATGGCCGAGACTTTTGCCAAACTTGATGTAGAGACCGAGCTTCTCTGGCTGGGCAAAAAGCCCCTGCAGGACTGCATCGCCTGCAATCAGTGCATGAAAACAGGACACTGCGCTTTTTCTGATATCGTCAATGAAACCGCAGCTAAGCTCAAGGACTTTGCCGGTATTGTCGTTGGCTCGCCTGTGTATTATGGCGGTCCTACGGGCATTATCACGAGCTTCCTTGACCGGCTGACGTTCAGCTGCACAAAGGATGCCCGCCTGCAGGGCAAGCTCGCGGCCTCTGTCGTTTCCTGCCGCCGCGGCGGTGCTACGGCCGCTTTCGACCGTCTCAACAAATACTTCCAGATGAGCAATATGGCCGTTGTCGGCTCCCAGTACTGGAATCAGGTCCACGGCTTTACGCCCGACGAGGTCCGCAAAGACCTCGAGGGCCTGCAGACCATGCGCACGCTCGCAAGAAACATGGCCTGGCTCGCCAAATGCATCGAAGCGGGCAGACAGGCTGGCATCGACGATCCGCAGCATGAGCCTGTGACCATGACCAATTTCATTGACTGAACATCTGCATGACGCAATAAAAAAGCTTACGCCCCTTCTCCGGAGACGTAAGCTTTTTTTGTGAAAGATGACATCATAGCCTGACCTTTGCGGGTATCGCCTTCATATTTTCCTTTTCCGCAGGAACTTTCTTCAGACTCAGCAGGGCCCCGAAAAGCATCAGCGCCACACCAAGCACAATGCGGCCCGTGATGGCTTCACCGAGAAAAAGCCAGGCAAAAAACGGACTCAGGGCAGGCTTGATAAAATACGTCAGGCTGCCAATAAAGGTCGAGCCGCATTTCATGGCCTTAAACCAGCAAAAGCGCGGTTTCATCGACAACGCCGCCGCGCGATGTATTGATGAGAATGAGCCGCGGATTGGCCTTGCAAAGACCTCCGCATTGAACATATACCTTGTGCTGTCCGTCAGCGGTACATGAATGCTGATGATATCCGCTTTCACTATATTCCAAGAAGTTCATGCAGATTCGGCATGAACTTCTTTTTTTAGTTCAATACCACGTAGCCGATGACAAAGCTGATGATGAATAAAATGAAGTAAATGATGATGGCCTTATTGCTGAGCCAGTCACTTTCGAGATTGACCTCGGGCATCTCGATTTTGTGTAAATCAACATGAGGCACGTTGACATGCGGTACCTCGACATGGGGCATTTCTACATGCGGCATCTCCATATGCGGCATTTGCGGCTTTGGCGTCTGCGGCAGCTGTGTCGTGCGGATGCGCGCACGCAGCTCCGGGATGAGCGGCACGACAAAGACGAGGGCCGCGAGGATGACCGCGCCGCTGACACTCACGAGCTTCATCGCGATGACACCGACCAATATCCCAATGGCAATGCCAAAGCACAGGACTTTTTTCTCTCTATCGTTAATCATGATACAACACTTCCCTTGCCTGCTAGTATAGCATGATGGCCCCGCGAGAACAAGGATGCTCTTTGACTCAAAGCTTCTGCAGCTTCACGCGGAAGGCAATACTGCGGTTCGTCGCGAGTTCGTCAAAATGAATGACATACGCGCCCTTCTCATGGTCAACGGCCACAATCGTGCCATCGCCAAATACGCGGTGCGTCACGCGGTCGCCTTCTTGAAAAACAGCTGGCTCAGCCTGACGCGACAGCCGCCTCTTAGAAGCCTTGACAAAATCTCTGGCGTCACGCACGAGCTTTTCCGGCAGCGGCGCCGTAAATTTTAGCAGCTGCGGGTCGATATCGAGGATGAAGCGCGAAGGATAGCGCATGGAACCATCGATATTGAGCCCTTCGGCATCCGAGAGGTACAGGCCCTTCTCAGCACGCGTCATAGCGACAAAGGCCAGACGCCGCTCTTCTTCCATTGCCTCCGGCGTGCGCGTCTTGCGCGAAGGAAAGACACCTTCATTGAGGGCACAAAGGAAAACGTAGGGAAATTCCAGTCCCTTCGCCGTATGAACCGTCATGAGACGGACCTTGTCCCCAGGGTCGCCGGTATCCTGATTCGTGAACAAAGCCGCATGATTGAGATAATCCGTGAGGCCGGCTTCTTCGCCGCAGCTGACTTCATACTCATGTACCGACTGCTTGAGTTCCGCGAGATTGTCGAGACGCACCTGACTGCCCTCCGTCCGCAGCATCGCCTCATAGCCGCTCTGGTCAAGCACCTGCGCCAGGATTTCCGAAACGGATTCTCCCTGACTGACTTCTGCCAGATTTTCCACAAGGGCAATGAAGTCTTTGGCCTTCGTCCCCTTCCAGATGGGGTCTTCCAGGCTGGCTTTCATGGCTTCAAACAGAGTCAGCTGATGCGCCTCGGCAAATTCCGTGAGGAATTTGCGGCGCCGCTCGCCGATATTGCGCTTCGGCACATTGACGACACGCAGCAGGGATAAATCATCGCGGTAAGCCAAAAACCGCAGATAACAGAGCGCATCCTTGATTTCACGGCGCGCAAAGAACTGCACGCCGCTGTAAATCGTATAGGGAATCTCTGCCTTCAGGAGCTGTTCCTCGATGCTGCGCGTGATATAGTGCGCGCGGTAGAGTACCGTGATATCGCGATATGGTACATTTTGCGCGTGCAGTCTGGCAATTTCACCGGCCAGCCACGAAGCCTCTTCTTTCGCAGCCGCGGCATGATGGCAGACGACTTTTTCTCCATGCGGCAGGACAGGCACGAGGTCTTTTTCGACACGGCTCGTATTTTTGGCGATGAGCGAATTGACCACGGAGAGGATTTCCGGCGTCGAACGGTAGTTCTCGAGCATGAAGATGGTCTTCGTTCCCGGAAAATGCGCTTCAAAATCGAGCAGGTACCTGCCCGAGGCACCGCGCCAGCTGTAAATCGTCTGGTCAGGGTCGCCGACGACAAAGAGATTCTTGTGCCAGCCACAGAGGACGTTCATCAGGCGGTACTGCGGCTCATCGATATCCTGAAATTCATCAATCATGATATACTCGAGACGCTGCTGCCACTTTTTGCGGATATCGTCGTGCTCGGCAAAAATGTAGAGTGAGAACTTGATGAGGTCGTTATAGTCGAGGCCAAAACATTTCTTTTCTTCATATAAATATCCGTAGAACAGGATATCCTGCTTCGACTGTGCCTTATCGTATTTTTCCTTTAAGTCAGCCAGCGGCAGGGCAATGAGCTCCTTATAATAATCCGGCTGCTGCACGAGCTTGCGCATCTCGAACATATCGCGTGCCTGCCCATACGTCATATCGCGCAGCGTGAGACCGCGCTCCTCGTAAATCCGCGCGAGCATATCATCGATATCTGCGTTGTCGAGCACGAGAAAACTCTTCGGATAGCCCACGGCATGGCTGTCCTCCTGCAGGATGGAAACGCAGAAGCCATGGAACGTATTGATATAGCCCGTGTCGTTGTCGCCCGTCAGCGCATGGATGCGGCTGCGCATTTCTGTCGCGGCTTTATTCGTAAAGGTCACGCAGAGGATATTGCCCGGCAGGATGCCGAGCTCTTCCACGAGATAGGCAAACCGGTGCGTGAGCGCACGCGTCTTGCCCGAACCGGCCCCTGCCAAAACGCGCACAAAGCCCTCCGTCGCCGTTACAGCCTCGTGCTGCGCCGCGTTGAGCCCTGCAAGTAAATCCATCTCATCTTCCTCATTCATGCGGTCCATCGTATCCTCCCTTTTGTTTTTTCTTCCTTATCATTCTATCACATCTGGCCAGCCGCAGTTTCACAGGTATAACAAAAACTTTACAGAGGGATAACAAAGAAAACGCTCTCCGATGCTAAAGTGAAGACAGTAAACAAAGCAAACAAAAGGAAAGAGTTGTATTTATCGAGGAGGGTACTTCATGTCCATGAAGCTTTTCAAGAACAAAAAACGTCTTACCGCCTATGTACTTGCTGCACTCTGTGTCGCTTCGACGGGCTTTGCCGCTACGGAGCATTGGAACGATGCTTCGACGACGCCAAAAACGGTCGTTGCCACGCAGGCCGGCGATGAGAACTGGGAACAGTGGAAATCGAGCTGGGAAAACATCAAGACAGACTTTGAGCAGGTCTCTATTGCTCCCGGCAAAGATGCCACCCAGATGAACTTCGGCTGGTATTCCAAGGATAAAGCCAAGGCTGCCGAAGTCCGCATCTCCAAGAATGCAGATATGTCGGACGCCCGTTCTTTCCTCGGCACATCCAAAGAAGGCACGGTCATCGACGGCATGCAGTACTACACGAACAAGGCTACGGTCAAGGACCTCAAACCGGATACGACGTATTACTATCAGGTCAAGATTGACGGCCAGTGGAAAGATGCCCAGTCCTTCAAGACGGGCAATCCGGATGATTTCTCCTTCATGTACGTCGGCGACCCGCAGATTGGTGCTTCGAAAGGTCAGACCTCTTCGGAAGGCAACAAACAAGACGGCGACCTCGCAACGCGCAACGATGCTTACAACTGGAATAAGACCCTCAACAGCGCCCTTGCCCAGCATCCGGAAATCAACTTTCTCGTCTCCCCTGGCGACCAGATTAACGAGCCGGCAGAAGACCAGTCCGCCGCTAAGATTCATCTGCAGGAAACACAGTACGCCGGCTATCTCTCGGCTAAAGCCCTCCGCAGCCTGCCGGAAGCATCGAGCATCGGCAACCATGACAGCATGACGACGGGATATCAGAACCACTTCAACGTACCAAATCCGTTCACGGAAGAGGCCAACCCGACGAAGGCCGGCCATGGCTACTATTACACGTACGGCAATGCCCTGTTCATCGTCATCAACGCCAACAACTACAACGCAGCCGACCATGAAGCCCTCATCAAGAAGGCCATCAAAGCTCATCCGAATACGAAATGGCGTATCGTCGTCATGCACCAGGACATCTACGGCACGGGCCTCGACCACTCCGATTCCGATGGTATCCTGATGCGCACGCAGCTCACGCCGATTTACGATGCCAATAAGATTGATGTTGTCCTGCAGGGTCATGACCATACGTACGCCCGTACGTACCAGCTCTCGAGCGACGGCAAGCAGCATGCTTCCTTCGATGACTACAAAGTCAAAGGTCAGCAGGGCCAGCACCACAATATCCTCAATGAAGCCCTCAAGGACAGCACGAAGAAAGATGCTTATGAGAGCCAGAACCTCTGCTACACGATTGCCGATATGCAGCAGGGCACGCTGCACAATCCGAAAGGCGTATTCTACATGTCCTCGAACTCCGCTACGGGCTCGAAATTCTACAATCTGATTCCGCAGCAGCAGGATTACATCGCCGCCCGCAGCCAGAACTGGCGCCCGACGTACTCTGTCGTCCACATCACGAAGAACCAGTTCCGCATCGATACGTATGATGCCGAGACCGGTACGCCGATTGACCAGACGTACAGTATCGTCAAAGACTGAGTTATCCCCAGAGACCCCCTGTTTCTCTGATAAAAAAGAGACCTCTGACTTTTGTCTCAGGTCTCTTTTATCATATGAAACTATATGAACATGAAAGGAACATTCCTATGAATTCATCCTCTTCCGCTTCATCATCCCAAACAAAATTATGGAATTTCGGCAAACGCCTGCTCATCGCTCTGGCGGTATTCGTCGCTCTGGCCGCTGTCGTACAGCTCAATGACGTCACTAAGCCAAATCTCGTCAATACCGATGGACGTACCTTCATGAAGGCCGTGGTCACGGATATCGTGCGCGATAACGTGCAGGAAAACGGCAGCCGTATCGGCGACCAGATTGTCGCCCTGAAACTCGCCGATGGCAGCGAAGTCACGGCGAACTGTCCAAACGGCATGCTGTTCGGCACCGTTTGTGAGCCCGGCATGTCCGTCGTCGTCATCGCCAGCCAGACGGGCAGTCTCTCATCTTATACGGTTTACAGCTATGACCGCATGACCGCAGTAGCTGCCTTTCTCGCGTTCTTCTGCCTGCTGCTGATGGCCGTCGGCGGACGTAAAGGCGTCAAATCCGTCATCGCCCTGGCTGCCACCTTCGCCTGCTTCCTGTTCTTCTTCTTTCCGCTGCTCATGCACGGGCTTTCCCCAGTATTTGCCGCAGTCATCACGGCCACGCTGATTCCCGCGATGACCGTATGGCTCATCTGCGGCCCGACAAAAAAAGCACTCGCCGCGGGGCTCGCTTCCTTTGGCGGTGTTCTCTCCGCCGGCATTGCGGCCGAAGTCTTTGGCCGCATGGCCCATCTTTCCGGCTACAACGTGCCGAATATTGAAGCCCTGATGTTTGTCAGCCAGAACACGAAAATTGACGTTGGCGGCCTGCTGTTTGCCGGCATCCTCTTCGCCAGCCTCGGTGCCGTGCTCGATATCGCCATGGACGTTTCGGCAGCCGTCACAGAAATTCATGAGGAAAATCCTGAAAAAACCGAGCGTGCCCTCTTCAAGAGCGGCATGCGCGTCGGTCAGGATGTCATGGGCACGATGGCTGCGACCCTCATCCTCGCCGTCTTTGGCGGCAGCCTCGGCACCTGGGTGCTCGACTACGTCTACAACCTGCCGCTGCTGCAGCTCCTCAACTCCAACAGCCTGGACATTGTCATCATGCAGGGCCTTTCGGGCGGCATCGGCGTCATCATGACCGTACCGCTCGCGGCTGCATTCTCTGCACTGCTGCTCAAACATGCTTTCGTCACAAACTGCCATGCTTCCGTCGTTAAGCCCCCCGAATGATAACCCGCATAATCCCATAAAAAGAAGACCTCAATGCTATCCCCTGCATTGAGGTCTTTTGTCTCTTACAAAAGTATCAAGTAAACTGTAAGAATATCATACTGCAATCAGCGTGCTGCAATCTGGCCGTTATCAGCGATTTCAGCAACACCGGCTTTGCCGTTTTCATAATAGGCTACTTTATAAGCCGTCTGTGCGCCATTTTTCATATCCGTCACATTCTCGACTTCTGCCTGCGGATGCAGGCTCTGCACGACTTCCGCAGCGATGTCTGCCGTGACTTTCGGCGTGCCCTGCAGCATGAGCAGTCCGCCCCATACACATAAACCAATGATTGCAAAAATACCATTCTTCATCGTACCAATCCCTTTCCTTTATGGTAAATCTTCTTTCCGAGGACTAGTATACTCTATTTTTCATCAATTGTTTACACTTTAAAGGTAAGTATTATGTATTCTTGCAAAGTTGTGTAACAATTATGATTAATACATAGGCTTATACTGTATGCATCTTTTCTTCTTTAGCGTTTGAATCCATAATGCAATCGTTCTGCCAGCAGTGTATAGCGTTTTCGTGTATAGTCATTGCTGACTGCTGTATTCAGGGCAGCTTTTGAGCCGAGCAGGATGACCTCCTGCTTCGCCCTTGTCACTGCCGTATAGAGAAGGTTGCGCTGCAGCATGATATGATGCGCAGAGATCAGCGGCAGGATGACGACGGGATATTCACTGCCCTGACTTTTATGAACGGTCAGGGCATAGGCCAGCTGCAGTTCCTTGTATTCCGTCCCCTCATACTCCACTTCCAGATCCTCGCCAAAATGGACCGTCAATTTGCCCGGCTCAATGGCCATGATGAAGCCAATATCGCCGTTAAATACCTGCTTGCTGTAGTTATTCTTCGTCTGAATGACCTTGTCCCCCAGACGGAAGGTCTGCACGCCATTCGTCAGTTCAGGACGACGCGGCGATTTCGGGTTCAGCGCCGCCTGCAGAATGCGGTTGAGATTATCCGTGCCACAGACATTGCGGTGCATCGGCGCCAGGACCTGTACATCTGTAAGCGGTGAAAAGCCCTGCTCCGGCAGGACCTTGCTGCAGAGATGAACAATCTCTTCCGCAGCGGTTTCCTCATCGGGCATTTCCAAAAACTGGAAATCCCCATGCTGTGAGCAGACAGGCAGACGTCCGGCGTTGATGGCATGCGCATTCATGACAATGCTGCTCTCACCCTGCTGACGGAAAATATCCGTCAGGCGAACGCTTGGAATGACGCCGGAGCGCAGGATATCCTTGAGCACTGCGCCGGGGCCGACAGACGGCAGCTGGTCGACGTCGCCGACGAGGATGACATGGGCGCCGTCCGGCACGGCCGCCAGAAAATGCTGCATGAGGACAATATCCATCATCGAGACTTCATCCAGGATGATGATGTCCGCCTCAAGCTGCTCATCTTCATTTTTTCCGAAAGCAGGCGCGCCGCCGGCGCTTGCACCCTGCGCTTCCAAGAGGCGGTGCACGGTCATGGCCTTCTGGCCGGTAGCCTCAGCGAGGCGTTTGGCCGCACGGCCTGTCGGCGCGCCGAGCATGACTGTGAGCCCCTGCATCTGCAGGAGGTCAATCATGCCGCGTACGACGGTAGTCTTGCCTGTACCAGGACCGCCCGTCAGCACGAAAACGCCGTACTGCAGGATATCCTCCAGTGCTTCTTTCTGTTTCTCGGCCAGCTGTATCCCCGAAATCTTCTCCCAATTGGCCACAAGAAGTCTGGGATCTTCCTCCATCGGAATATCGTCGGCATATTTCTGCAGGTAGAGCAGTTTGCGTGCTGTCTTGATTTCCGCGCGGTAAAGATACTGCGGGTAAATCAGCGTTTCTGCCCCCACGTATTCCACGGCCAGCTTCTTCTCTGCCAAAAGCTCCTTCAGCGTCCTGCGCACGTTCTCACGGTCGACTGCAAGGATTTTGGCAGCCAGCTCTGCCAGTTTGTCTGCAGGAATACAGCAGTGTCCCTTCTGTGCGATTTCCTGCAGCGTAAAATCGATGCCCGCCGCAATGCGGTAGCGGTTGTCTGCGGCAATGCCAAGGCTCATGGCAATGGTATCGGCAATCTTGAAGCCAATGCCCTCGACTTCGCTGGCCAGCTGATATGGATGATTTTCAAGCGTATCAATCGAAAAAGAACCGTATTTTTTGAAAATGCGCGCAGCATACGTCCCCGAAATCTTATGGGATTCCAGCCAGAGCATGATATCCCGAAGCTCGGACTGTGCCATATACGAAGAGGATATCTTCGCGATGGTCTTCCTGCCGATGCCCGGCACTTCGCTGAGCCGGTGCGGACTCTGCTCGATGATATGCAGCGTATCCGCACCAAACTGTGCCACGATGCGGCGGGCCAGCGACGGGCCTACCCCATCGACAACGCCGGATGCCAGAAAACGCTCGATGCCCTCTGCGCTCGATGGCACTTCCATATGCATGCCCGTGGCCTTGAACTGCAGGCCATACCGTTTATGTGTGACCCACTTGCCGCGCAGATGCAGCTGCTGGCCGACAAGAGGGGCCTCTGCGTTGACCGTCACCGTGATGCGGCCGTTCTGACGGTTGGGCTTGAACGAGAACACAGAAAAACGGCCGTCTTCACTGGCAAAGATGATGCTTTCGACAACACCTTCCATTTTTTCTTCCACGTCTGTATCCAGTCCTGGCAGCGGCCGCTGGAGTTCCTGTTCCTGTTCTTTTCTCGGCATAAGCCCCTCCTTTCCGGCAAATCCGGCCTGTCACATCATAAAACAGCGCGTATGGATGCTCGATGCCTTCCCCAGTCGCTCTGCGTTCAGGCCTCTGTCAGACGTTCCCATTTCTCATAGCGCTGCTCTATCTCTTTTTCCTTAGCTGCATAGGCTTCTGCAATTTCCTGGCTCTTCTGCAGGTCCGACTGGATGGCAGGGTCGTTCATCTGGAATTCAAGGCCCTTGAGCTCTGCTTCGGCCATGGCAATCTCGGCCTCCGCGCGCTGAATCATCTCTTCGCGCTTCTGGTCGCTCATGCTCTGGATGCGCCCGATTTCCGCGCGCTTCTTTTCTTCCGCACGGCGTTTTTCCTCAGCCTCTTTCTGCTTCAATGCATCGGCAGCCTGTACCTTTTTCTCTTTCGCCGCGTGTTTCGCTTTTTCCTTCGCCTCTTTGGCCAGCTGCGCTTTTTCTTCGGCTTCGCGGGTCTCACGCGCCTCTTCTTGAGCCAGTTCTTTCTTCATTAAATAGTAGCTGTAATTGCCGAGATATTCCGTGAGCTTGCCATTTTCGAGCTCCAATGTACAGTTGGCCACCTTATCAAGAAAATAACGGTCATGGGATACGGCGAGAAATGTTCCTGGAAAAGCCATCAAAGCCTCTTCCACAGCCTCACGCGCCGGAATGTCGAGATGATTCGTCGGCTCATCGAGTACCAGGAAGTTGGCACCGGTCAGCATGAGCTTCAGAAAGGCCACGCGCGACTGCTCGCCGCCGGAAAGGTCGCCGATACGGCGCAGGACTTCGTCGCCATGGAACAGAAAAGCACCGAGATAACGGCGGGCCTGTTCCTCGTTGATGCCGTATTCGTAGATGAGCTCATCGAGAATCGTATTGTCCATGTGCAGGCCTTCATGCTGCTGCGAGAAATAGCCAATCTTGACACGGCTGCCAATCTTGACACGGCCTGTCGGCGACTCCAGCTCGCCTACGAGAATGCGCAGAAGCGTCGTCTTGCCCGCACCATTCGGGCCGACAAGTGCCACGCCATCGCCGCGGCGAATCAGCATCGAGATATGGTCAAAAATCTTATGACTGCCAAATGCCATCGAGACATCCTCGAGCTCTGCGACACGCTGGGCGCACTCCGGCGGCTTGTTGAGGGCAAAGTAATTGAAGGAAGCATCCTCCGGCGGTAGAACGATGCGTTCGAGACGGTTGAGCTGGCTCTGCCGGCCGCGGGCCTGCTTGCTCTTAATACCGGCCTTGTAGCGGCGGATGTATTCCTCCGTCTTCCGGATATGCTCCTGCTGCTTTTCGTAGGCCGACTGCAGAGCAGCACGGCGCTCCGTCTTGACTTTCATATAATACGTATAATTGCCATCGTAATTCGTGACCGTCTTGCCCGCAAGCTCAAGAATGCGCGTGGCCACGCGGTCGAGGAAATAACGGTCATGCGAGATAATCAGCACGCCGCCGGCATAGTTCTTAAGGAAGCCCTCAAGCCATTCAATCATATGGATATCGAGATGGTTTGTCGGTTCATCGAGGAACAGAAAGTCCGGCTCGCGTAAAAGTGCTTTCGTCAGGCAGATACGCGTCTTCTGTCCGCCGGAAAAATGCGCGACGTTCTTCGTGAAATCCGCTTCCGTAAAGCCAAGGCCGAAAGCCACGCGGCGGATGCGGCTTTCGTAATCATAGCCGCCGAGCATTTCAAAGCGCTCCACGACTTTGCTGTAAGCTTTCATCGTCTCTTCGTCATGGTCGACAGCAATCTTCTTCTCGAGTTCCTTCTTGCGTTCGCCGAGGGCAATGACATCATCAAACGCACGCAGAAATTCCTCATAAAGCGTGCCATCGCCAAAATCCGCCTGCTGCTCTACATAGCCGATAGTCGCGGCCTCGTCAAGCTGCACCGTGCCGCCGTCATATTCTTCCTGCCCCAAAAGACAGCGCATGAGCGTCGTCTTGCCCGCGCCATTTGCGCCGACAAAGCCGACTTTATCCCCGCGTGCCACTTCAAAATTGACATCATGAAAGAGTTCATCAATGCCAAAAGCCTTCTTGAGCCCTGTTACCCGTAGCATTGCCAAATATATCCACTCCCATAAATCTGGTCATTTCTTCTTATTGTCAGAAAGACGGAGCACACGCTCCGTCTCACATCATTTTCCTGTTTTATGATAGTCCCTGCCGATATTGACCACAGCCTGATTCGAGCTGCCGCCATCCTTGATGACGCAGGCAAACGGCATGCCGTAGAACACATCCGTATTGCGCGTGGACGTCGTAATGGTCGTTGTCGGATTCGAACTCGTCCTGCCGTTCTCCACACCAGAGATGATGAATCCCTTTTTCTGAAGCGCAGCTGCCACTTCCGCGCCGGCACCATCGATGCCGCTGGAATTGATGACCATGACGGAAATTTCCTCCGGCTTCATCGGTGTATCATCTTCATCCTTTTTCTGGTCAGTGAGCTTCGTGCCGCCACTGGTCTTATGTGCCAGCAGCTTGAGGTCCTTCGGAAGGTCAGCATCGTATTTATCCTCTGCTTCCTGCGCTTCCTGCTCAGCGGCATCCGTCAGCGTCAGGCCAAGCTCCGAAGCCATGAGCTCACGCACATCCGTGATATCCGGAATCCAGTAGCTGATATCCTTATGATATGCCGGCTGTCCCGGTACCATCTGCGTCTCAAGGCCGTTGGCCTGGAACGTCTTCATCTGCTTCGCAAAGCTCAAAAGCTCCGTTACGGACATATCCGTTTTGACCGCCGAGCTGACTTCCTTGACGATATCCGGCAGGCGCGGCAGGATTTCCGGCGACAATACCTGTGCCATGACGGCCTTCATGAATTTCTGCTGCCGTCCGATACGGCCGATGTCACCTTCACCATCGCGATAGCGCACATACTGGATGGCCTTTTTGCCATCCATATGCTGCTCTCCTGGATAAAGGTCAATGACAAGACCGCCATTATCATCCCATGGGTCTTCATAATGCATGCGTTTCTCGACGTTGATATCCACGCCGCCAATTGCATCGATGATGCGTTCAAACGCTTTCGTATCAATGATGATATAATGGTCCATAGGCACGCCGAGCAATGTCTCCAGAGACTTCTGCGTCAGCTCATGTCCGCCATACGCATAAGCATGATTGATTTTATCGTAGCCATGACCATCAATAGCAACACGCGTATCGCGCGGAATCGAGAGCAGCGCTGCCTTTTCCGCCGTCTGGTCAATCGACGTGACCATCAGCGTATCACTGCGGCCAACATCATCTTTACGGCTGTCAACGCCCATAATCATGACATGGGTAATCGCATGATTCGTATCCCCGATTTCATGGACGGATGACTTTTGATGCAGGGCTGCATAACCGCCAACTACAATTAGTATGATAACAGCAAGAACCAAACCAATCCATTTGATTCGCCGAAAACTGCGCTTCTGCCTGCGCGTTTTACGCATCCTCACCGCTCCTTGTGAAAATAATGAAACGTTACAACTTATTCAGTATATCAAATCTACAAAGTATCTGCAAATATGAAACTCGTTTCCAGACGATAGGAAAAAATTATACGCTTGAAACACAAAAAAGGCCCCGCCACAGCGGAGCCCTTGCTTAACCGGCAACTTCCTATCCTCCCAGCCCGTCTCCAGACAAGTACTTTCGGCCTCTGAATGCTTAA